>Ga0172368_10000911_pt1 | contig 41422 bp, 26 predicted proteins | sample Lak11m_FD_114540 | JGI IMG/M metagenome (GOLD analysis project Ga0172368, IMG submission 114540) | Freshwater microbial communities from Kabuno Bay, South-Kivu, Congo - kab_022012_11m | ecosystem: Environmental > Aquatic > Freshwater > Lake | place: Democratic Republic of the Congo: South-Kivu... | reverse complement strand
TCATTTTTTCAAAAAACAGCGCTGGGTTATTTAACTATCGCTTGCCTCCTATGGAATAATGTACCTGAAGGGCAATTACAGCATTTTCATCGTAACATCAGTGCCCACTAAATTTTCGCAACACATCGAAGGAGGACAGACGACCATGACCAAGTTCGCGGCGCGCCGCAGAGGTTTCACCCTCATCGAATTGCTGATTGTAATCGTGGTGATTGCAATCCTTGCGTTGATCGTCATTCCGCGCGTCATGAGCGCCGGCCGCAAGGCCCGTGAGTCCACGCTGCGCGCGAACCTGCATCAACTGCGCAATGCCCTCGAACAGTTCCAGGCGGATACCGGGCTGTATCCCAGTGATCTGATCGACATCACTGCCGCCAAGTCCGACCCGCCGACCACCGGCGTCAACGAAGACGGCGACACCGAAACCATTCCGAGTGGCAGCTATCAGGGCCCGTACCTGTCCGTCTCCGGCGGCATGGTACCACCGGTATCCCGGTCAACCCGTTCAAGCATCCGTCGGATGCTGACTACACCGATGACACCGCGCACTGGTCCTATGGCGCTGATGGTCCGGGGATTGTGCACCCGGCCGTGCCGAGTGAAGGCAATACGCTGGACGGCGTCCCCTACAGCACGCTGTAAGCTGACCGTCACCTGAGGTAAACGTTACGCCCGCGGCAACCGCCGCGGGCGTATCGTCTTGATACAGGAGTAGAAACCGCTGACGATGGGAGGGCGAGGCTCCTGCCGAGCCGCGATTATGCGCCCGTCCCCGCGTCGAATGCTTGTCGAACCCCGTCTTTAGAATATAAGCATCAATCGATCAGCATCGATTTGTGCAAGACGGCTCTCACCAAGCACTCAAAGTGGTGGCTGGCTCATGATCGTGGCTCGGCAGGAGCCTCGCCCCCCCTTCATCCCTGGGAAGCAATAATGGTGTCAATCTACGTAATCTGCGGTTGCAACAGCAAGTTACTGATGCTCGGTGCGTTCCAGCAGGCTGCGCTGCACGTCCCCGTCCAAGCGGGTGAAATATTCCGAGTAGCCGCCGACTCGGATCACCAGGTCACCGTATCGCTCCGGATGGGCGACGGCGTCGCGGAGCACCGCCTGATCTACGACATTCACCTGCAGTTGCATGCCGCCCAACGCGAAGTAGGTGCGGATGAGTGATTTCACCTGTTCGCGGCCGGCGGGCGTGGCAAAGAAGGAGCGGGCCAGCCGAATATTCACCACCAGCGTGCCGGGCGCGTGCTGCTGCTGTAGACCGGCGACGGAGCGCAGCATGGCGGTGGGCCCGTGACGGTCGCGCCCCTGCACCGGGCCGGCGGAATCCGACACCGGCGTGCCGGCCGCGCGGCCGTCGGGCGTGGCACCCACCGGTTGGCCGAACCACCCGTAGGTGACGAACATCAAGGTAGCGGGCAGGTACCGCCCGCCGCGCCACGGCGCATACCGCTTGAACTCGCGGAACACCAGGCCGGACAGCCGGTGGGCCAGCGCATCTACCGCGGGATCGTCATTGCCGAATTTGGGGCAATGCAGCAACCGCTGCCGCAGCTCCTCGGCCCCGGCGTAATCCGCCCGCAGCGCCGCCAGCAGCGCCTCCGCGGTCACCGCGCGTTCTTCAAAGACCACCTGCCGCACGGCAGCCAGCGCGTCGATGGCGTTGCTCAATCCGACGATGTTGATGACACTCCAGTTCCAGCGGGCGCCGCCGTTCTGGTAATTCCGCCCACGGTCGATGCAATCGTCGATGAGCAGTGTGCGGAGGACTTGCGGGTACCATGTCGCGCGTATTTCCTGGTGCTTGTCGATGGCCGCCGTCAATTCGGCAATGCCCGCGCGCAGATCGGCGGCGAAGGCCTGGAAGAACTCTTCGAAGTTGGCGCAAGCCGGCAGGTGGCGCTGCAAACTCTCCTCCAACGTTTTGATGACGCTGTAATCGCCGTCCAGCGAGCCGACATTGGAGCAACCGTGCACCATCAGCTCGGTGCAGCCACCGAAGGCGAAGTTTCGCTTGTCCTCCTCCGGCAGATTCAGGCCCGCCAGGTCAATGGCGCGCAGGTAGTTCTCCTCGCAATACAGCGCCGGCAGGCCGGCGCCGGTGGCGATCGTCTCGAGCGCCGCATCCCACACCGCGTCCGGCGAATCCTGGCGCAGGCGCAGCGCCAGGTTGGGCCGCCGGCATCCCCTTACCGCCTCCAGGCAGACCAGCGTCAGCGCGTTACTCGCCTCCCGCCCGTCACGCGTAGTGCCGCCCAGCGCCACGTTCCAGCCGTCGCAATCGTCCACGTAGCGCCAGAGCTCACGCACCAGCTCCACCGCTTCCTCGCGCGTGACGCGCTCCAGGGCGAAATCGTCCTGAAAATACGGCCACATGAACTGGTCGAAGCGCCCCAGGTCGTCGCTGCCGTCGATGGCGTAGAGGAAGATAGTCGCCGTCATCGCCTCGAAGAATCCCCGGGCCGGCCGCATGGGCAGGTGGTCCCGATACGCGGCGGCCAGCCGCTGTCGGTTCCGCTCCTGCTCCGGATCGTCGAAGGCCAGGCTTTCCAGGTACTCCGCCACGCGCGCGCGGTAGGCGTCGATCGCCTCCACCACCACCAGCAGCGCCTGGTACAGCTCCTGTTTCTCCGCATCACCGGTCGCCGCCAACTGCTGCCGGATGCGCGCCGCATAGGCGTCCAGCCCCTCCGCCAGCACTCGCCCGAAGTTGATAATGCTGTGCGTGTAGCCGCCCGCCTTCGGGTAGTCCTCGCAGAAGCGGAGCACCTTCCGGTAGGCTTCGCGCTCGACCGGCGACGCGGCGCCTGCTTCACGCTCTTGAGCCAGTGCCGGATTCGTCTCGATCTGTACGTAAAAGTGCCGCACTGATTGCGGTACCGCTTCACGCCAGATCGTCCCGCCCGCCGGATATAATCGCTGGCCGGCATACGGCAGCAGCTCGCAGTGCGCCAGAAAGTTGGCGATGCCGCGCGCATGCCGCATGGCAGGACTCCCCACGCCATGCAGCGCGCCGGCGGCGAAGTAATCCCCGCGCGCCTCCAGTGCCCGCGCCTCCTCATCGGTCAGCGCCCAGGCCGTCTCATCCGGGGTCGTGGCATCCACCGTGTCATCAACAAAGACCCGGCCGATTAACGTCGATGTCATATCTCCAGCTCCGTGCGGGCAATCACTTCCGCTTGCATGTTCGGCGCGAGGCCGACAAAATAATCGCTGTAGCCGGCGACACGCACCACCAGGCCGCGGTGGCGCTCCGGGTGGGCCTGGGCGTCGCGCAGCGTTTCGGCGCTCACCACATTGACCTGTGCTTCGAAGCCGCCTAGCCGCAGGAAGGTTTCCAGCGTTTGCTGCATGGGTACCGCCAGCCGCTCCGGATCGTCGGGATGGAAGCGCAGGTTGACGGCAACGCCGCCGATCATCGGGCTGTGATCCCATTTCGTCGCTGAGCGGACCGCCGCGGTCGGCCCCAGGCGCTCTCGCCCCTGCGCGGGGCCGGAGCCGTCGGCGAAGGGGAAACCCGCAGTCCGCCCGTCCGCCGATGCGCAGGTGAGGCGGCCATAATGCTCGTGCACGATCCAGCAAAACAGCCCGGGCACCACCGGGTCGCCCCAGTAGCTGCGGTGCTGCGCGCACTCCTCGCGCAGCATGCCGGTGATCCACTGCACCAGGCCGTCTACGCGGTCATCATCATTCCCGTATTTCGGCGCCCGCGCCAGCAGCGCACGCACATCGTCGAAGCCGGCGAAATCCGCCAGCAGCGCCTCGCGCAGCCGTTCCAGCGTCAGCGTCTCCTCCTCAAACACCGCCTGCCGGATGGCCGCCAGCGCGTCCGCCAGGTTCGCCAGTCCGACGAAGGAGGATTCGATCCAGTTCGCCCGCGCGCCGCCGTAGTCGATATCCTTCCCGCGTGCCAGGCAGTCATTCACAAAGCAGGACAGCAGCGGGAATCCCCCACCCTGCGCCCGACTGAGCATGTTCCGGTTCTCGGCCAGCACGCCTTCGCGGATGAGGTCGGACAAGTGTGCGCGGTATCGTTCAAGCAGCTCATCGAAGCTTCCGACGACGGGTCTTTCTCCGGGCTCTCCACCCAGCGGCGGTACCCCGCCGACCGGCTCGCAGCCCAGCGGAGGAATCCCCAGCACGTCATGCAGGCACTGTATCAGGTTGTAATACGGACTGGCGACGTAGACGTTGCTGATGGCGATGGGGGTGATCTCTACGCAGGTGCTGTGGATGTAGAGGCAGGCGTCGCGATGCGGCAGGCCAAGCTCGAGCAGGCCGCGGGTGATCACCTCGTCGTTGAACAGCGCCGGATGCGAATATCCGCGCGCCAGCAGCCGGCTGGCCAGCGCCGGCAGGTCGGACGGCATCCCCGGATGCCAGCACAGCCCCACGCCGGGGTACACCATCCGCACATGCCCGACCGAGCGCACGAACAGATACGATAATTCATTGGTCGCGTCGGCGCCGTTTTCATCGCGCCCGCCGACCATCAAACCCACCGCCAGGCCGCGCGGCGTGTATTCGTTGAGCAGGATGCCCAGGCAGTCGATCAGCTCCTGCGCGCGCGCCTCGGTCACGCGGCCTTCCGCCAGGTCGCGCCGGTAATACGGCAGCAGGTAGCGGTCGGGTCGACCGAGCTGGAACAGCGCCATCTGGTTGCCCGCGCACATGCAGAAGGTGACGAAGTGCGCAGCCTGCAGCGCTTCATGGAAAGTCTCGGCGGGCGATTCCGGCACTTTGCGGCAGATGCGGGCCATCTCGCGCAGCTCTGCCGCGCGGTCGGGGGCGGCATTCTCCGCCTGCGCCTCCGCCAGATCGGCGTATTTATTCGACAGCGCCACTAACCCGTCAAGGGCGTGCAGGCAGCCACGGTAAAAGTCATCTTTTTCCAGGTCAGCGGACTGCGCCAGGTTCAGCCGTTCGCGATAGCGCCCGATCTGCGCGCGGATGCCGGCCACCCCTTCGCGCAACAGCAGCGCGTAGTCGATCGCCATGTGCGCACGTTGGCCATACGCCTTCGGCATCGCCGGGTTTCCGTAACGATACCAGCGGTCTAGCTCTTCCGCTTCCTCTGCGGTCAGCGGCCGGTGGCAATATTTGCCGACCAGCAGCTCATCCTCATCGATGACCGGCGTCAGGTTACGCAGGATGTCGCCCGCCAGCAGCCCACGACGCACGATCAAGCTGCCTTCACCGCCGCTGGCCAGCCAGGAGCGCCCCACGAACAGTTCCGCCTCGCGCGGCGCCACCCACTCATGCGCCTTTTCCAGTGCCCGCTCGCGCAGCCGCTCCACCCGCGGCGTCGCCTCTACCTCAACTGTCGTCTGCATGGCTCTCACTTTACATGGCGAAATAGCCGGCGTCAATAATTCGCCGGCCTTTCACCAGCAAGAATCGGGCAGGAAGGCTACCCTGAAAGTGGTGGGATGGGAAAAATGGGACGAATAGGAAAAATGTGTTGGTGCGTTCATGGGAAACCTACCTTTAATGTACCAACACATTGTTCCTATTCCTCCCATTTTTCCCATCCCACCACTGATTTGCCGGCCAACCGGCCCGATCCTCCCCAAAACCAGCCTCCCGTGACCCGGCCTACTGACCCGATCCTTAATAGAACAATGCTTTGCGCAAAAAACCCGAAAAAAACGCTAAAACAGGTTTAAAACTGCTCATTTTTGGGTATAGCATAAGCACTCTCCCGGAAAACCGACCGCCTTTTCAGCGCCCCGAACTTTCCTAATCTCACGCACAAAATTATCTCGGGGCCGGGGATCTGCGGGGATCTGCGGGCCCGGACTTACCACAATCCACGCTCGACCAGCAGCTCCTTCAGGCCGCGCATATCGGCGAGGAGGGTGTCGCGCAAGTCCTGACGGTGGAGGGCGGCGGCAGGATGGAATAGGGGGACATACAGGATGCCCTCCTTCTCGATGGGCTGGCCGTGCACCTTGCTGATTTTCGCACGAGGGTCCACCAGCGCTTCCAGCGCGAAACGCCCCATCGGGCAGACGATTTTGGGTCCAATCACGCGAAGCTGCGCCTGGAGCCAGGGGTTGCACGCCGCCACTTCCCACGCCAGCGGGTCGCGGTTGCCCGGCGGACGGCAGCGGTTGACATTGCCGATGAAGACATCGGCGCGTTCCAGCCCGATATCCTGCAGCATGGCATCGAGGAGTTTACCGGAGGGGCCGACGAAGGGCCGGCCGGTCTTATCTTCCACGGCCCCCGGCGCTTCGCCCACGAACATGATCTTCGCGCAGGCGCTCCCCTCCCCCGGCACCGCTTGCGTGCGGCTTTGCGACAGGTCGCATTCCACGCACACGCGAATCTTAGCCGCCAGCAGCGCCAGCGCCTGTTCCGGCGGCAGATCCTTGCCCATCTCCGCGCGCTCGTCCGGCGCCGGCTCCCGTTCCCACGCGGGCTCTGTCATGCCGCCTCCCTCCGTCCTGCCGGCATGCCCAGGTACTGCTGGAACCAGTCCGTCGCCAACCGCGCCACCTCCTCCAGCGCCCCCGGCTCCTCGAAGAGATGGGTGGCGCCGGGGATTACTTCCAGCCTTTTCGGGGCGGTGATATGGGAGAAGGCTTCCTGGTTCATCTCCAATACCACCTGGTCGCTGCCGCCTACGATGAGCAGCACGGACGCCTGCACCCGGGAGAGTGCTTCCATCGCCAGGTCGGGACGCCCGCCGCGTGACACCACGGCGCTCACGATCGGCCCCAGTTCCGCCGCCGCCCGCAGCGCCGACGCCGAGCCCGTGCTGGCGCCGAAATACCCGATATTCAACGCACTCGCCGCCGGCTGTCCGCGCAGCCAACCGGTCACCTGCATCAGCCGCTCCGTCAGCAGGTCGATGTCGAAGCGCGCCTCGTAAACCTGGTCTTCCTCGGGGGTGAGCAGATCGAACAGCAGCGTGCCGATGCCCCCCGCGCGCAAGATATTGGCGACGAAGGTATTGCGCGGGCTCAAGCGACTGCTGCCGCTGCCGTGCGAGAAGATCACCACCCCTCGCGCACCCAGCGGGAGGCCCAGCGTCCCCGGCAGCACCACGCCGTCGATGTTGATCTCGACCGGTTGTTCATCCAGATAATCAGACATGCGCCCTCCTTCCGGCACAAAAGTTACGATCCACCAAAGAACCGTTTGAACACCGGCAGCATGGACAGCACGCGGATGCGCTCATCCCGGACTGCGAGCGGTACGGTGTCCGTGCAGCAGATTTGCGACACGCCCAGGCTCCATAACCGCTCCCAGCCATCGCCGGTGAACAGGCCGTGGGTGACCATCACGATGATGTCCTCGGTGCCGGTCGTCCACAGCGCTTCGCAGCAGGCAACCAGCGTGCTGCCGGTGTCCAGGATATCATCGACGACTACCGCGCGCCGCCCCACCTCGCCGTGCAGCGTGCCGTGCACGCCGGCGGGCGTCCGTTCCTTGTGCATATACGCCACCGGATCCGCGACGCCCGCTTCCCGGCGCACGTCCTCGCAACGTTCGAGCGCGCCTTCGTCCGGCGCCACCAACGTGGCGCCTTGCCAACCCAGGCGCTTGATCTCATCAGCGAAGGTCGACGCCGGCGACAGCGATACCACCGGCGCCGGCACCAGCTCCGCCGCGCGCTCGCTGTGGATGTCGACCGTCACCACCTGTGTCACCCCCGACGCCTCCAGCAGCGCGCCGACCCACGGAGCGGCCTGGCTCTTGCCCGCTTCCTCCTTATCCTGGCGCATGTAGGCCAGGTACGGCGCGACCAGCGTCACCGTATACGCGCCTTCCTTGCGGAGCGTGTCGCAGAGCAGCAGTGCGGCCAGCATGTGCTCGTCCGGCGGAGCGAGGGTACCGAGTACGATCGTATCTTCCTCACGCACCGGCGTCTGCAGTACAATCTGCAACTCGCCATTATGAAAGCGCTCCGCCGACCAGGCCCCGGGGCTCAACGGTGGCAGCTCCAACAATTCTCCCGCCATCGGCGCGAATTCCGGGAAGGCAAAAAGGATGGGATCGCGGTGCAGCAGCTCGATGACTTCCTCGTCGGTGACCGGGCGGAAGTCGGCGTAATACATCCCCACCGCGCCGAGGAAGATCTCGGGGATTTGCAACGCCACCACGCGCGCGCCTTCCGCCTCCAGCCGTTCGACCGTCTCGCGCGGCACCACGGGAATGGCTGCCACCACCACGCGTGGCCCCTGGCTGCGGATTTCGCGGATGGCGGCCAGCATGGTGAGCCCGGTGGCGATGCCGTCATCCACCAGGATAGCCACCTTTCCCGTTGCCGGGATGCTCGGCTGCCCACCGAAGTATCGCTCGCGACGCCGCAACGCCTCCGCGCGCTCATGAGCTTCCGCCCTCGCGAACCATTCCGGGTCCACGCCCGCACGCTCTTCCTCATTGCACACAAGCTGCCCGGACTCGGTGACCGCGCAGATGGCATACTCCGGATTGCCCGGATGCCCGATTTTGCGCGCGATGACCAGGTCGAGCGGCAGTCCCAATGCCTTTTTGATCTCCGCCCCCAGCACCACGCCCCCGCGCGGCAGGGCATACACCACCGCGTCCGTCCCGCGATATGCCTCCAGCGCCTTCGCCAGATATCGCCCCGCCTCGCTCCGGTCGTGATACGTCATCACTGTTCTCCTCTTAACAGCATACGCCGGCGCTGGAAAAGGAGTGTTTCAAGGATCAACGAGAACAGGCCATCTTTCTTCTCTAATAATCGGGCTGCTGCAAGGAATTCTTTCACAGGCACACGAAGTGAAACGTAAGACCATCGTAATACTGATCGAGGTAAACGCATGATGACAGCAGAGACCGCAGCCTCGCGCCACCCGGCGGCGCGTGTTTTTGACCGCGTGCAGTTACAGCGGCTGGGCGATGACGCACCGGCCGGTTTGTGGATCGCCTCGCTGCCGGTGCCGCCCGGCGCCGAGACCGCACTGAGTCTGGGCGGGCAGCCGACCTTCGCGCAGCCGCTGGGCGAGTGGCCGGGACATGAGGGCAGCCCACGCCGGCTTTTGCTGGTGGCCGACGGTGGGAACACGGCGCCGGAGCGCCTGCGCCCCGTGCAAGAATCTGCCGCGCCGTCCGGCGCACCGCCCGCGGCCGGCATGACGGTGCGCGAAGAAAGCCTCGATCCGTATTTCAAGTGGCAGTCGGATGACCTGACGCTGCGCTGGGGCGGGCGGACGGTAAGGCTGGCGCTGGGCATGCGCGTGGGCAATGACGTGCACTGGTGGCAGTACTGCCGGCTGGTGACCGACCAGGAAACGCCCGGCTGCCGCGTGATCCAGATGAGCGGCGCGATTCCGCATACCGAGCTGACCCGCGAGCACTTCGCCGAGCACCCCGGCTACACTGACCCGTTCCTGCACAAGCACAACTGGCTCTACGGCCACATTTACGCGCGCCTGCATGCCAACGGCGTGTGCGAGGTCTACGCGCGGCATACCAATAGCAAGTATTTCGACGAGGGGCAGGATCTGCCCAACGCGGTGCCGGTGATCGGCATTGCGGTGGAGGGGGAGACGCCGGACGCGGGGTTGCTGGCTGACCTGACCGCCGGTTTGGAAGCGGAGTTCAACCTGGGCGCGGTGCATTTCGACGTGACCGATCTCGCCCACCTGGCGGACATCGACAAGCCCGGCTGCCTGAAGGTGGAGGGGGACACGCTGATCTGGCAGCCGTACCAGGGCGTGGAGGTCTACGGCGGCCTCGCCCCGCAGGAGATGATCGGCGATCCCTATCTCTATCGTGCGGAGCAGCACATCATCCCGCGGGGCATGGCGCGCACGCTGCGCTTCTCGCTGAGCCTGAACCCGGAGCGTTCGCCGCGCGTCGCGCGCTACCAGGCGCCGGCGTGGTGGTACGGGCTGTGCGAGGAGCTCTCCCCTGCCCCACTGCTGCCGGTGAAGAACGAGTACGATCCCTTCATCGAATACCAGCGCCAGTGGTTCCGTTACTGGATGCTGGAGGGCGGCTTCGAGGACGGCTGCATGCCGCGCGGCGCCGCCGGGTCGCGGGAGAAGCGCCCGGAGCCCGGTTGGGAAGGCGAGATGGCGGGCGCGATGATGCTCTGCGCCTACCACACCGGCGATCCGGTCGATTACGATTACGCCTTGCGCGCAGCCTATCAATTCCACGACCTGTACGTCGATCACGCCGCCAAGCTGATGCGCATGCACGGCCACCCCTTCCCCGCCTTCGCGCTGCCGATGAACCGCATTCACGCCATCGTGTATGCCTACCTGGAGACCGGCGACCCGACGCTGCTGAACACGGCGAAGGCGGTGGCGGACAACAGCTACTGGCTGCACCTGAACGCCTGGCCGCGGCTGTCGGTGGGGCGCGACGCCTGCTTCATGCGCGGCGCGGTGCTGCTGTATCGCTACCTGAACGATAAGCACTACCTGGAGATCGCCCGCGCCAGCGTGCGCACGGTGGCGGAGTCGCAGTTCGAGGACGGCAGCTTCGGCGACCAGGGCGGCGGCACCGGCACCCACGGCTGGAACCAGTATGTCGTCAAACCGTGGATGGGCCTGATGGCGGTCGGCCCGTGTCTCGACCTGCTGGAGCTGTGCCCGGATGACGCATACGCTCTGCAGGCGGTCAAGCGTTTTGCCGACTGGCTGCTGCGCGAGCGCTTTGAGACCGAGCCCGGCGTGATGGGCTGGGGCTACCAGCACGGCTACGCCGGCGGCCGCGACTTCATCCAGGTCAACCGCGGCACGCCCATACCGCTGCCCACCCCCGGTCAGTGGCACCGCGACTATCTTGCCCGGCTGATGACCTTCTGCTCGATGCGTTTCGGCGACCCCGCCTACTTCGACGCCTGGGCGGAAAGCTTTGCCGCCTTCGCGAAAAAGCGCCTTAATGGCCCGCCCCATGCCAGCAAAGATCACTGCGTCACCCAGACCCTGCAATACGTCCCCTGGGTGCAGCAACGCCTGTGGAACGCCACGCTGGACGAGCATGGCCTGCAGCTTGACCCGGTGCGCTTCGGGGCACGCACGCCGGCGGAAGGGCGAATACAGACGCCGGACGGCGAAGTGCCGGTGCGCTGGCTTGATGAAAATAAGTGGCAGATCGATGGCCAACCATCAACGGGTTGATAACCGAGCAGGTATTACGTCCGCAGCCTTGTTGATAACCGAGCAGGTATTACGCCCGCGGCCTTGCGGTTAAACAAGTTTAAATACGGCGAGAAATCTCATTTTTTCTTGTTACCGACAAGGAAATGCTTTGCTGGCACGAGAAGCTAAACAACACATACACTCGCGGGTGACCCCCGCGGCCAAAGAGGATTGTTACTGATGAGCACAGCCGACACCGTTGAACCGTCGCTACATCCCGGGGCGCGCTATTTCGATCGCGTCCAGTTACACCGCATGGGCGAAGCGCGCCCGGCGGGCCTGTGGATTGCTTCCTTGCCGATTCCGCCGGGCGTAAGCACCGACTTGAGCCTGGGCGGCAAGCCGACCTTCGTGCAGCCGCTGGGCGAATGGCCGGGGCATGAGGGCAGCCCGCGCCGCCTGCTGATGGCATGCGACGGCGGCGAGACATCGCCCGACGTGCTGACGCCGCAGGCGCAAGCCACCGCGACCGGCGCCGCGCCGGAGGCGGAGCTGACGCTGCTGGAGGAGAGCCCCGACAAGTTTTACTATTGGCGGACGGATTACCTCAAGCTGAGCTGGCAGGGACAGACGACCCGCCTGATGATGGGCCTGCGCGTGGGCGAGGACGTGCACTGGTGGCAGTTCTGCCGCATGGTCGTCGAGCAGGAGACGCCGACCTGCCGCGTGATCACCATGAGCGGCGCCATTCCCGTGGTGCCGGTAACGAGCGAGGACATGGCCGGCAAGAATTATAACGCCCCCTTCCTGCACCATCAGAACTGGGTCTACGGCGTGATCTACGCGCGGTTGCACGCCAACGGCGTCTGCGAGATCTACGCGCGCCATACCAACAGCAAATTCGTCGACGAAGGCCGCGAGTTCCACGGCGTGGTGCCGGTGATCGGCATCGGCGTGGACGGCGCACAGCCGGACGCGAGCAGCCTGCAATATTTGACCACCGGCACGCGGGACGAGTTCACCCTCGGCCAGGTTGCCTTCGAGGTGAACGAAGTGTCCCGCCTGGGCACGCCGGAGAAGCCGGGCCGCGTCGACGTGACGGACGGCACGCTGGTCTGGCAGCCGTACCTGGGCATGGAGCTCTACGGCGGGCTGGCGCCGGCGCAGCAGATGGGCAACCCCTTCATCTTCGAGGCGAAGGACCAGATCATCCCGCACGGCATGAGCCGTTCGCTGCGCTTCACCCTCAGCCTGAACCCCTCGCGCTCGCCGCGGATCGTGCGCTACCAGGCGCCGGCGTGGTGGTACGGCATCTGCGAGGAATTCTCCCCCGCCCCGCTGCTGCCGGTGAAGAATGTCTACGATAAGATTCTGGAATACGAGCGGCAGTGGAGCCGGCGCACCCTGCTCCCGAACGGGTTCGAGGCCGGTAGCGAAGCCCGCGGCTCGTCGAGCAAGCAGACGACACGCCCGGAGCCCGGCTGGGAAGGCGAGGCGCCCGGCGCCATGTTCCTCGCCGCCTACTGGAGCGGCGACGCGCTGGATCACGAAGTGGCGCTGCGCTGCTGCTACTGCTTCACCGATGTCTGCATCGACCACGCCGAGAAGCTGGTGCGCATGCACGGCCAGGCGCCGCCGGCGATGGCACTGCCGATGAACCGCATCCACGCCTGCCTGTATGCCTACCTGGAGACCGGCGATCCCTACCTGCGCGACATCGCGGAGGCGGTGATCGAGACGAGCTACCGCGTGCACAAGAATGCCTGGCCGCGGCTCTCCATCGGACGCGACGCCTGCTTCATCCGCGGCGCCACGCTGCTGTATCGCTACCTGAACGACAAGCATTTCCTCAACTTCGCACGCGACAGTGTCCGCACGGTCGGCGACTCGCAGTTCCCGGACGGCAGCTTCGGCGATCAGGGCGGCGGCACCGGCGTCCATGGGTGGAACCAGTACATCGTCAAGCCGTGGATGGGCTGCATGGCCACCGGCGGCGCCCTCGACCTGCTGGACCTGTTCCCGGGTGATGAAGTGGCGCTGAAACCAGCGTCGCGCTTTGCCGACTGGCTGATGCGCGAGCGGCATGATCTGAACAACGGCGTCAAAGGCTGGAGCTATCAGCACGCCTACCACTTCGGCCGCGAGTTCATCCAGATCACCTCACCCGGCGCGCAGGTCGGCATCCTGCCCGGCAATCACCAGTGGCACATCGAATACTTCGCGCGCGTGCTGCCGTCAGCTTCACTGCGTACCGGCGACCCGTCCTACTTCGACGCCTGGGCGGAAAGCTCCGAAGCGGTCTGGCGCCACATCGAAGGCGCGGACGAATTCAAGAGCGGCGACCACGGCTACGCGCAGGCCTGGCAGTATATCCCCTGGCTGCAGCAGCGCCTGTGGAACGCCACACTGGACGAAAACGGCCTGCAGCTCGATCCGAAATACTTCGGCCCGCGCACGCCCAAAGAAGCCACCATCCTCACTCCGGACGGCGAGGTAAAGGTGCGCTGGGTGGATGAGACGCGTTGGGAGATCGTCGAGTAATGAGTGACAAGTGATAAGTGAGTAGTAAGTAGTGCTCGGTTCGGTGGTCGAGTAGGCACCGGAGGGTTTTCGAATAGGCTCCCGTGCCTACTCGACCACCGTGCTTGGCGCTATGATCAATATGCCTGCGACAAGATCATGTTACTAATCGTCCGGAGCGCGGATTGCCAATCCGCGCGTATAGCCCATGACTCGCGCGGATTGGCAATCCGCGCTCCGAAAGCTTATGCATAACTTAATTAATATCGATGTCCTTACGGCCGGCCGTGCCGTCGACTTCCGCCCGCAGGATAACTACAGCGTCGGCGACCGGCGGCAATGCCGGGTGCTCGCCGGCGGCGAGTCAGCGGAGTTCACCTTCCGGCTCGACACCGTTCCCCCCGGCACGGCCGAGGTAGTCATCGCCGGCTGCCTGGAAGTCTACGACAGCCACGCCTACGCCCATAAGCACATCAACTCGCTGCTCGCAGTTCGCGTGAACGGCACGGTCATCTTCGACGGCGTCCAGCACTGGCGCAGCCACGACGAGACGGTGGCTTTCTGGAACCCCTTCGATTACCCCTTCGACGCGGCGCTGCTGCGGGAGGGAACGAACACCGTCACGATTATCAATAAGACCACTCGAGCGGCACTGGGCGAGTTTTACGAAGAGCAACTGGATGCAATCTTCGGCGCGGAGGAAGCGGAGCGGAAGCTCTCGACCCTTTACCTCTCCACCGTGGAAGTGAACCATGTCGCGCCGCCCGTGCAATTCCCAATCCTGCGCGGGGTGCCGCGGACGGCAATTGCCGGCGTGCCGTTCATCGTGGAGGTGAGCACCGGGCCGCGGGCCGCGATGGAGGTGATCAGTGACAGTGCCGCCGAGGTGGCCGATCTCGGCGGGGAAGAGGAATTCGGCGAATACTGCATACTCTTCGAGATTACTCCTCGCGAAGCCGGCAAGCCATGCACCGTCAATTTTACTGCTAACGGCACGACATTGACGGCGCACGTTGAGACGGTTTACGCCCGGCAAGGCGAGGTGGACCTGGTGATCGGTCCCGGCGCTGAGAGCACCTACTGGAACCAGTTGCTGGTCGCCGCGCAGGATTTCTTTGCGCTCGACAGCGGCAATTGTTTCCGTATCTCCATCGACGACTACCTGGGCAACCTGCACTTTTACGACCTGGCGCAGTGGAAACCGCTGATCAACTATCTGGTGCGCCGGCGGCGGTATTACGCCTTGCAACGCGTGCGCGTGCCGCCCTACAGCCGCATCCAGCACCACGAGCTGACTGAATTGGCGGACATGGGTCCCGGTCTCTTCGCCGGCACCTCCGTGCCCGAGCCCATCCTGTTCCTGCACCGTGAGGATGCGAAATCACCCGACCTGGACTGGCGGCTGGGCGCTTACCTGGATTACTTTGCCAGATGCATGGCGGAGGTGAAGCTGCCTGGGCATCCGGTGGTCACCTTCGACTCGCCCGGCGCGTTGAGCGGGCATTATTACCGGTTGGGGCTGGACGCGCAGGTGAGCGAGATCGGTCCGGCGTGCAACGTGATCGAGGAGATCTGTAGCCGCGGCGCCGCCACCGCCTACGGCAAATCGTGGGGCGTGGCGGCGGCCATGCACTGGTACTTCGGCACCGGCGCGCATTATGCCTACGACGACTCGCGCGTGCGGATGGCGTGGCTGACCATGCTCTCCTCCTACCTGGCCGGCGCGCGGCACATCGTGTGGGAAGGCGGCGTCTTCGACAACCTGCCGGTCTACAACTACCTGCTGACCGAAGAAACCTGGCGCGATTACGGCCGGCGTTACCACCACCCGGCGCTGGTCGCCATGCGCGACAACTTCCGCCGGCTGCTTGATCTGCACCGCGCGCAGCAGCTCCCCTCGCCTACCGTGCGCTTTGCCGTGCTGCACGGGCACAACGATATGTTCACCGGCACCTTCCAGCCGCTCACCAGCGCGGTAGGCGACATGTCGATGATCCGCGCGTGGTCGCTGCTGAAGGTCTGGCTGCCGCATTTCTCCTGGGGACGCCACGGCGCCGACCACGGCCGCCCGCACCGTCGCTGGTACTCCTGCACGCCGTATGGACAGGTGGACGTGCTCCCCGAGCACGTGGAGCTGGCGCAGTATCAGAAATACGGCCTGCTCGCGCTCCTCGGCTGGAACACGATGACCGACGAGCAGTATGACAAGCTGCTGCAATATGTCGAAGAAGGCGGCACCCTCTTCGTCAGCTTGCCGCACTTCGTCGCCGACACTCGCCAGCGCCACATCTGGAACTTCTTCCGCGGCGGCGACCTGACGGCGTTATGCGGCATTCGCGCCCGCGAGATGGGCCGGCGGCTGGAGACGGTACAGTTTACAACAGATCAGTTCGCTGCCCACCTGCCCGCAGAGATGACGCTGTCGCCGAAGAACCCCCTCTTCGTGGAAGATTTCGACGAAACCTACCCCGTCTTCGGCCTGGACGTGACTTACGTGACCGGCGAGATCGAGGTGGTCGACGCCGAAGTGCTGGCCTCCAGCCAGGCCGGCCAGCCGGTGCTCCTCCGCAAGCGCATCGGCAGCGGCGCCGTCTACCTGCTCAATACCTACCATCACGTCGGGCGTGGCCGGCTGCTCGATTTAGCGGAAGGCGTCCTTCGCACACTGGTTGAGGAGCAGCCTGCCCCCCTGCGTGTGGATGATCCGCGCCAGGTCGTCGCCTGGTTCGAATATCCGGCGGACGGCTTCACCCGCTACCTCTTCCTCAACACCGACTGGACTACGGAAGGCAACCTCGCGCCGGTGACAGTCACCCTCGGTGGGGAGACGATCAGCTTCGACGTGCCGGAAGGGCAGCCGGTGCAACTGCTCAGTGATGGGAAGCGGCATGTGCTGATGGCCGACCCGGCAAAGCAAGTAGCCAACTGGAACGATCTCGAATAAGAGAAGGAGCGATCCATGCGAAGGTTATTGATTGCCGTCTCCCTGCTGTTGCTGACAATCGGCCTGTGGGCGGATGAGCCTGCAGTATGGCCCTTCATCTCCGGGCAGGCATTTCACATCCTGCCGCAGACCCATAATCACGAATCGGGCTACTTCTCGCTGTGCGAAGGGCTGGACGGCAAGCTGTTCGTGGGCACGGCGAAATACGGCGTGAATTCCTACCTGGTCGAGCTCGACCCGGCGACCGGGAAGCAGCGGATCGTCATCGATACCCATAAGCTGTGCGGCTACACCGGCACCGGTTTTGCGGCGCAGGCAAAGATCCATACCCGCAACTTCGTCGCCCCCTCCGGAAAAATCTACGTGGGCACCAAGCAGGGGTATCCCGAGGGTGACGAAAATCCCAATTCCTACCCCGGCGGCTTCCTGATGAGTTATGACCCGCGCACGGATACCGCGCAGAGCTACGGCATGGTGCCGTATCATGGGTACGGCGTCATCGACGTGGCGGCGGACGAGTCGCGTGGACTGATCTACTACGTCGCCTGCCAGGATGACGACCACCGCGACCACCTGTGGGGCGTCTACGACACCCGTAAAAAGCAATACCGCCTGCTGGGGCCGCACACCACCCTCTACGGCAGCACGCTGCTGGATAAACAGGGCCGGGCCTATGTCATCACCAGCGATTACAAGCTGGCCTGTTACAATCCGGACGGCGACCAACTGACCATCCGCGATATCCTGCTCGACGGCAAGCCGTTCGATCCCGCGCCGGGCGTGATCATCCACCAACGGCTGACCAACTGGGTCATGTCACCTGACGGCAACTCGGCCTACCTGCTGATGCTCACCAATCCCACGCTCTACCGCATCACCCTGGCGGGAGGCGGCAAATCGACAACCGCCGCCGATCTGGGCAAGATGCTGGCCACCGAGAAATCCACGAGCGCTTATTCACTGGTCATGCATCCTGACGGCAACGTCTACTCGCTGCTCGTGACCCCCGACCCCGCCGGCAAGGCCAAAGGCACGCTGAACGTGCTGGTGCGCTATGAGCCGGGGACGAAAACCATGCGCACGCTGGGCGCACTCGCCATCCGCAACAAGGATTACTTCGACTTCACCCCGCAGCCGGACGGCACGCCGAAGCCGTGGAGCAACGGCGTCGAGACGCTGGCCGACGGCACGCTGGCGCCCACCGCGGTGAACCAGGGTTTGATCGCCGGCCGCGACGGCACGCTCTACGCGTTGCTGATTTCGCCCTTCGCGGTGTTGAAGATCGACGACTACCGTGTGCCTACGCCGGTGGCTACCCCCGCGCAGTTATGGCTGGACGCCTCGCTGGCAACCTGCGACCGCACCGAGAAGCAGTTGCCGGAGATCACCCGCATCGCCGAAGAGGTGGCCAAGCGTTACGAAGCCGGCGGGCGGCTGGACGTGATCCTTAACAGCAACAACGGCTGGCCCGGCCAGGGCCCGCAGGCAGAACTGACCGGGCGCAGCGGCGGCATCATCGACCTGGGCGCCCGTTACGTGCCAGATGGCGAATTGGCCGGGCGCACTCCAGAACAAATACGAAACGACGTCATCATCATCGGCTGGCAGCGCGCGCCGACTCCCGGTGATGTCGAGCGCATCAAGCTCTACCAGGGTCGCGGCGCGAAGATCCTCGGCTTCGGGCCGAAGGGCTTGCCCACACTGGCGGAGTGCGAAAAGCTGTGCGATTATTGGATCGACACCGGCCTCGGCGCCGATGATCGCGTGTTGACGCTCGATGACGGCCTGCGCGCCGGCCACGGCAATTCGCTGGCAAACCTGATCAACGGCTGGACCTTCACCGCCGAGTTCATCGGCGCGCTCACCCGCCACGGGAAAATGCCGCCGATGTGGAAGGCCATGCTCTACCAGAACGACTGGGAGCCCTGGTACCTGAAATACGGCGGCAAGGTCCGCTTCCATGAGGACCTGTACGTGCCGCCGCTGGCGCAAGGCGAGCTGGGCACGCGCTTCCTGAACCAGATCCGCTGGCACCTGCGCAAATTCGAGAACACGCAGCTTGGCGAAGTGCAAAAGGCCGCCGGCATCATTGCCGACGAGCATGCGAAGGGGAAGAAAACGGTGGTGACGGTGGCCGGGCACTGCATGTTCGACACAGTCGGCCAGTATGAAGACGCCGCCTGGGCGCAGGAGGTCAGCTTCCACGGCTGGGTGCCGTATGAGACGCGGGCGTACCTGGCGCAAGCGCCGCGCGACTCGCTGGTGCTGGTGCTGTCCTACTGCGGCTTCTCAAAGGGAGCATGGGGGGCGATGATGGGCAATGGCCAGAAGCGCATCCTGCTGGTGACGAGCGAGAACGATGCCAAAGAATTCCCGGAGTTTGACGGCCCGAAGGACGAATGCCTGGCGATCATCGACATGGGCCACGCCTACGGCGACGCCTGCACCCGCATCGACGGCTACCCCCTCCTCGTCTTCCCGCCCAGCGGCATCATGCAGGCGGTGGCGTATGGGGCGGTGGATGTGGAGGTGCAGGCAAAGATCAAAGCAGCAGATCAGCCGAAACCCTGATGTGTTGATGCCGGCGGCTATTTCCAATCAACAACGCCTTCCACCTTCGTCGGATCGACAGCCAGAGGCAATAGCCCGGATCCATCCGCATGCATCAGATAGATATCGCTATTGTGCCACGAATCAGATCCGATAAGGATGTCCCTTCCATCTGGACTCCATATCATCGGGTAATTATCATTCGGAAGGGAGTCAAGATTCGTCAGGCGAGTTTCGTGAGAGCCGTCGGCATCCATAATATACATATCGGTATTATTACCATCGTAGCGGTTAAAAACGATTTTCCTGCCATCGGGACTCAACCTGGGAAGCCAATCATCTACAGGATTATTGGTCAAGTTGACCAATCCTGTGCCATCGGCATTCACCCAACAGATATCACGAGGACCCAAAAAATTGTTATTGTGGGAAGCGATTAACATCCGGCTGCTGTCCGGGCTCCAACAACTGAAGTTATCAAAACGATTGTTACTTACCCTCATTTGGCCGGAGCCATCGGCATTCATCACAGAGCAATAATCGCTACCAGGATCCGGCCAGGCATTCTCAAAAGAAAGATAACTAATTTTCGTGCCATCAGGACTCCACTTGCCTCCGCCATCACCCCACGGACTATCCGTCAGGCGCTGTTGATTGGAACCATCGACATTCATCACGTAAACTTCATAACGACCATCCCGATCGGAATCAAAGAGTATTTGGCTGCCATCCGGGCTCCAATCGCTTGGTTGATCGCTCGCCGGGTTATTCGTGAGCCGGCGCTGATCCGATCCATCGGCATTCATCACATAAACCTCATAATTGCCGTCCCGGTCGGACCAGAACAGGATCTGTGAGCCGTCCGGGCTCCAGCAAGTCGGATAGACTTTCTGATCAGCCTCTGCCACACGCGTCTTGCGGGAGCCATCACGCTCCATCACATAGACTTCGAGATGATACTCATCCGGAGTATTATAGGAAACGTAGAGGATTCCCCCGCCGGAAACACCATTACCTGGGGTTTTGATCATTGCCACGTGCCCGTCCGTATATGAGGCAATGGCCCTGTTGCCATGCCGGCCATCGAAATCGCTCCGGCTATAAGCGATATTCGTCTTCCCATCCACAGTCAAAATGACCGCACTCTCGTTGCGGATCTGGCCCAGCGCAATGGCGGACACGGCATTATTGTATGCATAACCATTTCGCCGGGCTTTGCCGAGGGTGGGACAGTTGAGCAGGCCCGGCGGCACATCGAGGCTGGCCCACACCTCCTCGGCCGATGGCAGCGTTTCGTCATGATCCTGGGCATAACAGAGGATCGCGATCGCGAGCTGGCGCTGATTGCTGATGCATTTTCCCTGGCGTCCCTTCTCCCGCGCTTTGGCGACTACGGGGAAGAGCACGGCGGCCAACAGGGCGATGATGGCGATGACGACGAGCAGCTCGATCAGGGTGAAGCCGTGAGAACTCCTGGCTGGCATACGTATTCCCTCCTGTGAAAGCGTCCACTCTTATCATACCAGAAATCTATCGGAAAGCAATACAAGCGCAGTTGTTCTGATTATACTTATCATATTGCAACCGGCGATCACTGCGCCTTGATTGTGCCTAATGCGGCCGCGCGCCAGTAGGCGGCCAGCGGGTAGAGGGACGAGTAGGTGATGATGGTGCTGAAATCCGTCTGACCGATCAGCCGCTCGAGCAAGGCGCGTTGATCGACGGACAGCGGGCGGCCAGTGCACATAAGCTGCGACAGCAAGGCTTCTGCCGGCTCGCGGATGGTGCGGAATTCCCGGTTCAACTCCTCCGGCCACTCCCCGGCCATGCGGCCCCACCAGTCCTGCATCGGCCACCGGCGCCAGTCGAGATCGAGCGTCGTGATGTCGACGGGCTGGTAGTCAAGGCACTGCCAGGTGAACCGCTCTGATCGCCCGGCTACGAACTCCATCCCCTGCCGCCAGGTCTCCTTCAGCGCCGCGTCTTCGTTCTCCAGCGCGTAAAGCGCCTCCAGCGACACTTGCTCCTGCAGGTAGGCGTACGGCGTGCGCATCTCCAGCGGCACTTGCAGGGAAGCCTTTGCTGCCCGGCGGGCATACCGGCGGTACTGCGCATGCCAGTGGCGGTCGCCGGTCAGGTCCCAGCCGATCAGGTAGATCATCGGCAACCGTGCCGCCTCGTGCGGGGCGACATCCCACATTTTGTCCACGTTGCCCGGCCGGTCGTCCTCCATACAGATGGCGAAACCATATTCCGGCGTCATGTTCCGCTCCAAGCGAGCGCAGATGGCGGCGATCATCTCGCGCATGGTCGCACGCTGGGCATCATCCGTCAGCGGGGAATGATAAAACCGCCACAACCCGTGCGCGAAGTGCGTATACTGGTCGCGCGAGCTTTCAATGTAATGCGACGTGCCGTCACGCGGGCTGACGCTGCGCAGCACCAGCCCCTTCGCCGGGCTCAACGTGCCGCACAGCACCATGCCGGCAAACACCTTCTTTGCCGCCGCGCGCATCCCCGCGTCGCCGGTGGCCAGGAAGCGGTCGCAGACGATGGACATCACCACACCAGCGCTGATGGCGCTGTCCTCCATGCCCGTGCCCCAGCCGTTGGTGTTGGGGTACTGGCGCCCGATCTCCTCCACGGTCGGCAGGTGGTCAAAGCGCGGCTCATCAAAGCTGGAGACGAAATCGTAAAACAGCTGTGTACGCGGATGAAACAGCCGCTGCCAGGCATACCGCCAGGCTTCATTGGCTTTCTTCTGCAGACGGCGATCGGATACGGTGCTCATAGATACCTCGTTAGCGCATGAGATCCAAGCGGTGGTGTATAATAACAAAGGACCAGCCTGATTAATATACAGGCTGGTCCTTCCTTCATCAAGCGAATCAAAGTTGGGACGCTATTTCGCGTATTCCACCTGCCGCGTTTCGCGAATCACCGTCACCTTGATCTGGCCCGGGTACTGCATGTGCTCTTCGATCTCGTGGGCTACCTCTTTGGCGATGAGGTAGGCCTGCTGATCGTCGACCTGCTCGGGTTTGACCATGATGCGGATTTCGCGGCCGGCCTGGATGGCGTAGCAGCGCTCCACGCCGGGCTGCTTGACGGCGATCTCCTCGAGCTTCTGGAGGCGCTTGATGTAGTTCTCCAGCGACTCGCGGCGGGCTCCGGGGCGGGCGGCGGAGATGGCGTCGGCGGCCTGTACCAGCACCGCTTCCACCGTTTCCGGGTGCGGATCGCCATGGTGGGCGGCGATGGCGTGGATGACTTCCGGCCGTTCGCGACAGCGCTTGGCGATCTCCGCGGAGAGCTGGTGATGCGCGCCTTCGTTCTCGCTTTCGGCAGCTTTGCCGATGTCGTGCAGCAGCGCCGCACGCTTGGCATACTCGATGTTCGTGCCCAGCTCTTCGGCCATCATGCGCGCCAGGTGGCACACCTCGATGGAGTGCTCCAGCGTGTTCTGGCCAAAGCTGGTGCGGTAGCGCAGCCGGCCCAGCATGCGGACCAGCTCCGGGTGCAGGCCGGTGACGCCGGTGGCCATGACCGCGTGCTCGCCGGCTTGTTTGACCAACCGGTCCACTTCCGCCTGCGCGCGTTCTACGGACTCTTCGATGCGCGACGGGTGAATGCGCCCGTCCTCGATGAGGTTCAGCAAGGCCAGCCGTGCCACTTCCCGGCGTACCGGGTCGAAGCCGGAGATGACTACCGCTTCCGGCGTGTCGTCGATGATCAGGTCCACGCCGGTGAGGGTCTCGAAGGTGCGGATATTGCGCCCTTCGCGGCCGATGATGCGGCCTTTGATCTCGTCGCTGGTGATGGGCACCACCGAGACGGTGCTTTCCATCGTCTGCTCCACCGAAATACGCTGCACGGCGAGGGTGACGATGCGGCGGGCCTCCGAGTCGGCGTGTTCGAGCGCTTCTTCTTCGATCGCGCGGGCGACGCGGGCCACGTCCAGGCGCGCCTGATTGCGCACCTGCTCCAACAATTCTTCCTTGGCCTGCTCGAGGGTCAGGCCGCTGACGCGTTGCAGTTCCTGCTGCTGGCGCTCGATGAGGGCCTGGACATCCTGTCCTTTTCGCTCGACTTCACGCTCCACCTGATCCAACTCACGCTCGCGGCGGGAGACATTCTCCAGCTTGCGGTCCAGCGTTTCGTCCTTCTGGGCCAGGCGGTTTTCCAGACGATGCATCTCGGCACGATCTTTTTTCTGCTCCTGCTCCATCTCATCGCGGATTCGCAGGACTTCATCCGCCACTTTCAGTTGTACTTGCTGCCGTTCAGCATCCAGATCTTTTTGCGCAAGGTCTCGCTGTCGTTCTGCTGCATGTAAGGCATCCTCCGCTGTTTTCACATTCCGCTGGAGGAAATATGCGATAACGGCGCCGCCGATGATCAATCCACCGAGCAGGCCGAATCCAAGGAATAGGTATGGAATGGGATCTCCCTCCTCCCAATTATAATGACGCGCGCCGGGCTGCGGCGCACGGTTGACCGGGTATTACTCCGTCCAGCCCTCCGAATTGGATTGCTGGTCCAGGTGGGCGATCACGCGAGTGATAATGTCGTGCGTGAAGCCACGCCGCAGCAGCATCTGCCGCAAACGCAGCAGGGCGGCGCGGTCCCGGACCGCGTTTTCACGCTGTGCCTTCCTGGCCAACCGCCACGCCGTGGCGAAGTCATCATCCTCCGACCGGAGCGTTGTTATAGTCTCTTCCGCAAGATTGGCGTCAATTCCTTTTTGTCGTAATTCATACTTCAGCCGCACTGGTCCGTAGGCGGTGCGATTGGTGACCCAGCTTTTGGTGAATTCGCGGTCGTCCAGCAATTCCAGGCGGGTCAATTCCATCAGTGTGCGGTCGGTCACTATCGCGGTAAATCCCTTGCGCTGCAGCTTCTGCCGCATTTCCTTCTCGCTGCGCGCACGGTAGCCTAACACGCGCAATGCGTATTGCATCGCACGATCAAGTTCGGGGTCCGGCATCTTGAATTCGGTCTGTTGTTGATCAATCATTAACGTTTATTAACGATATTTCTTTCTTCTCCATCAAGCCTGGTTGACGGAGTATCAGGGCGTCCGGAGCGAATCGATCAGTTCAACACGACATCCAGACTGCATCCTCTTCGGTATTGACACTCCATTATATACGTAACGGAGCAAAAACTGCGAATTCCCTGTACCCGCGGGCTGTCTGCCCGCGGAAAAACCGAAAAAGCCCTGCGACGATCGAAAGACACTTTCATTGACGGCAGGCGTAGAGACCTACTGATACCGTATTCGGATTTCACCAACGCGTCAGGGCGCTGCAGCGTCTGTGCGACCCTGCAACGCCCTGAGCATACCCAAACCGGAACACGGCCAACCGAACGGCGACGGCCTGCCAACCTCACCGCAATGCGGTAGAGATCACCGTCGATGCATCATGATGGTCTTCAGTGTGACCAGCATGAGCGCGAAAACCGCGCTGCCGACCATGATCAGCTTATTGACATCGAGCGCCGGCACCCAGATCTCTTCATCCGGGCCGATCACCCAGGCACCCAGCGGACGAACACGCACGGCTCCTCCGCCACCTGCCCCGGTGATTTCGCCTTGCTCGGTCTGCGCCTTACCGCCGCCGCCCCCGCCTCCGCCGCCATACGCGACCTCCGCGACGGGGATGACCACGCGCTCGCCAACCTGCACCGGGTCGCCGATGGCTGTCGAAACGCGTGCCCCGGCCTGCACCTGGGAGAGTACATCACGAAGCTGCCCGATATCCATTCCGCGCCTCCTGTGTGTATCCACGGAATGGCCGGGCGGACGAGATTACTCTTCCTCTTCCGCCTCTTCGTCCTTGCCGACGGCGCCGACGACGGCTACCGGGGCCGGGTGAGTCATGGCCATCTCGCGGATGCGCTGCTCGATCTCCTGAGCCATTTCCAGATTCTCCTCCAGGAATACCCGCGAGTTGTCGCGACCGTGACCAATCCGTGTGTCGTTGTAACTGAAGAAGGCGCCGGTTTTGTTGATCAGGCCCATGGCGATGCCCAGGTCGAGAATGCCGCTGCCGCGGCTAATGCCCGTGCCGTACATGATATCGAAATCGGCCTGTCGGAAGGGTGGCGATACCTTATTTTTCACGATCTTCGCGCGCGAGCGGCTGCCGATGACATCGGTGCCCGATTTGAGATTCTCTACGCGGCGCAGCTCGATGCGCACCGAGGACCAGAACTTCAGCGCGCGCCCGCCCGGGGTGGTTTCCGGGTTGCCGAACATGATGCCGACCTTCTCGCGGATCTGGTTGAGGAAGACGCCCGCGCAGCGGCTCTTATTGAGCGAACCGGCCAGCTTGCGCAGAGCCTTCGACATCAGGCGCGCCTGCAGGCCGACCTGGTTGTCGCCCATCTCGCCTTCCAGTTCGGCGCGCGGCACCAGCGCCGCCACCGAGTCGACCACGAAGATGTCGATGGCGCCGGAGCGGACCAGCAGGTCGGCAATGTCCAGCGCCTGCTCGCCGTAGTCCGGCTGTGAGAGCAGCAGCTCGTCCACGTTCACCCCGCACTTGGCGGCGTAGGACGGGTCGAGGGCGTGCTCGGCATCGATGAAGGCGCAGGTGCCGCCAGCGCGCTGCGCTTCGGCGATCACGTGGTAGGCCAGCGTGGTCTTGCCGGACGATTCATTCCCGTAAATCTCGGAGATGCGGCCGCGCGGAATGCCGCCTACGCCCAGGGCGATATCGAGCGGCAGGCAGCCGGTCGGGATCACATCCGTCTGGATTCTGGCGGACATCTCGCCCAGGCGCATCACCGAGCCTTTGCCAAACATCTTATCAATCTGTCCCATCGCCAGATCCAATGCACGTTCTTTCTCACCCGCCGAACTCTTACTCGTTGTAGCCATCGCTTACACTCACTCATTAAAACAAGATTCCGGGAATACGCCCCCGGCGGCTATTCAGTTGTCATTCTGGTAATCGATTGCACAATCGGGGGAAATTCCCCGCGGTAATTCTATTGTGTATGGTTATCCGCTCAGCGCCGAGCGCTGGAGCGAGGTATACTTCGCGCCTTTCGGCGACAATTCACTTTGGAAGAGGATGACCTCGCCCACTGTCATCTCGCCGAAGTAATCTTGTGCGTGCGATTCCACCTGCGCGGTCAATGCTTCCAGCCGTCCCGGGACTTTCACTCGCCCCAGCGTCAGGTGCGGGCTGAACGGCCGGTCCTCCGGTGGGAATCCCAACCCGGTCAGCGCGGCATCCACCGCCCCCGCCAGCTCAATCAACGTCTCGCGGCCTTCGCGCACATCGGCCCACACCACCCGCGGCCGCCGCAGGTTGGGAAAGGCGCCGGTGCCTTCCACGCTGATGCGGAACGGCTCCCAGTTGCCGGCCACTGCTCGCAGTGCTTCGCCGATATCCGGAATGCGCGCTTCCGGTACATCGCCGAGGAATTTCAGCGTCAGGTGCATCCCCTCCGGCCGCACCCAGGCCACCGGGGCGTCCGTATGCCGCAGCTCCCCTTGCAACGCCGCCAGCCGCGCAATGATCCCTTCGTCCACGACCACGGCAATGAATGAACGAATGTCCGCCACGGATTCCAACTCCCTGGATACAGGTCAAGAATCTCGTTTGCAACGTATTGCATTATACCACACGAAACGCACGTTTGAATAGTCCCGAAAAGGCAAACAGCAGGTTAAATTTCCGGACGAGTTTAGCGGTTAATTCGACGAGGGGGAAGAATTTCCTCCCGGCGTCGCAAGCCGAGATGCTGCCTGAACTGGGATTCGTCGGATACAGAGATTACCGGATTTTGCTTTGTCAATCATAATCCGGTAATCACTGAATCCAACAAATCCCAGTTCAGACGATTACGCCGCTTTGCGTTGCGTGATCCGCTCCAGGTATTCCCACCCCTGCTTCAGCAGATCGGCACGCTCGTTGGCGGGCAGCGAGATGTCATCGATGGCCAGCACGATCGGCCCGTCGTAGCCGATCTCCTCCAGCACGGCGAGGATGGCCGGGTAATCGAGCTGACCGAGGCCGGGGGGCAGATTGTAGCTGACGCCGTTGGTGTCGCGCAGTATCACGAAGGCGATGGCATCGCCCATGCGGCGAAGGGCGGCCACCGGGTCCTCCCCCATCGCCAGCAGGTGCACCGGATCCACCGCCAGCCCCACATTCATCATGCCGAATACGCGCAGGAAATTCAAGCCCTCTTCCGAGGTGCGCAACAGGCTCTCCGATTGCAGCGCGATGGACGGCACCATGCCGGCGTTCAACGTGCGCCGCGCCGCTTCCGCCAGCCACGGCTTGGCGTGCTCGACCGTGCCGCGCCAATGCGCGGCGGCGGGCGCGGGGCTGCCGGGGGGAAAGATCAGGTGGCGCGTCCCCAGGAACTGCCCCAACCGCACGTAGGCGTCCACCCCCTCTACCCAATCGTCTCCGTTCAAATGCGTCGCCAGCGGATTGTCCGGGTAGGTGGTGATGCTGACCGCCTGCATGTCGTGCGCGGCAATCAGATCGCGAACCCGCGCGCACTCCTCCTCGCCCACGTCCACCAGCAGCGGATCGAAGTGATCGCAGTAGTGGCGGATGGCCACCAGATCCAGCCGCGTGAATCCCAGATCGCGCAGCCGCCCCAACGCCCCGTCCAATGGTTCATCCCGAAACGTCACGCTCGATGCCGCCAGCCGTCCAACCAGGTTCATAGCCGCCTCCTTCACCCTCACCCACAGTTTCCCCATTTTCCTCCAGCGAATCGTGTGCGAAGGACGCCAATTGAATATGGGGGTCGGTCATCCATCACCGACCCCCATACACTCGACCGTGGTTATGCTTCTCGGGTTAAATCTCCCAGGTCACCGTGATCGTCCCTTGCGCGGGCGGCACGCTGAGCAGGATCGTCTCACCCTGAATACCGAGGATGGGCACCGCGGCGCCGGTGGCATCGCACGTCGCCGTGACATTCGTGATCGGGCCGGTCGCTCCCGTATGCAAGATCACCGTCAGCGGTCGATCGAAGCGTTGGGAATCCAGCGATGAATCGAGCTGGAACCGCACTTGACGGTCGCCGATTTCCAGCCGGGTGATCTTCACGGCATCGCGCTCTTGCACGTAGCGCGCCACATTGCCGAAGGTATCGACCCACACCTGGTTGAGGTGTGCTTTGACATACTGCAGGTGCTGGTTGAGCTGCTCGGTATCGATCGGGCGGTAGCCCGGGCCATCGAGGCCGACGCCGTGGATCATCGGGACGATCCATTGGCGAGCCTGCACCGCGTCATCCACCAGGCCGTTCGCCCAGGCGGCGGTAAAGCCCGCCCCTTCATAACTGATCGGTTCATCGACGCGGGCGACGATGTGATGCTGGAGGACAACGTCGAGTACCGGGCGCGTCCAGTAATTATACGGAAAGGCAAAGGAAACCGGCGCCGTGCCGATCACCTCGCGAATGCGGTTGTAACTCTGATTGACCTCGGCGTCGAGTTGCGCGGCATCCAGATCGGGCAACGAGAGATGGGTCAGGGAATGGTTGCCAATTTCATACCCCTTGCCCGCCACCTCCCTCCAGGTGTCCCAGGTGGCGTAATAGGGTTCCGGAAAGGTATCGATCATCCCCGGAATGATGAAAAAGGTGCCGGTCAAGCCGGTGGCATCGAGCATCGGCACGATATTGGCGGTCGGGCGAGCGACGCCATCATCGAAGGCAAAGGAGACAGCAGCCTCCTTATTCGCGTGAAATTTCGCGATCTCAATGGATGAGGGATTACCATACTGCAATGCGGTGATCGTATAGCTGGCCTCTGCGTCAGCCGACTGTCCGGCTGCATCGCTGGCGGTGACGCCCAGAGTATAGGCCATGGCTTGCCCGGGCCGATAGGTGCAGGATGCCAGTGCCTGGGGAGCGCGAAAGACACGCTTGACGGGCGGTGAGACGGACGTATCCAGCCACCAGAAAGCGTATTGGATGGCACCACCGCCGCCGGTAGCCGTTCCGGTCAGCGTGAGCTCCGTGCCCAGCGGTTGCGGCCCATCTGGTGAGATGCCCAGGGTGACGGTCAGCGGAGGCGTGGCCGTGACATCCCAGGTCACCGTGATCGGCCCCAGGGCAGGCGCCACGCTCAACAGGATCGTCTCCCCCTGGATGCCGAGGATGGGCACTGCGGCGCCGGTGGCATCACACATCGCCGTGACATTCACCAGCCACCCGGTCGCTCCCGTATGCAGAATCACCGTCAGCGGGCGATCGAAACGTTGGGGATCCAGCGGTGAATCGAGCTGGAACCGCAGCAGCCGGTCGCCGACTTCCAACCGGGTGATCTTCGCGTTATCACGCTCGATGGTGTAGCGCGCCACGTTGCCGAAGGTATCGACCCACACCTGGTTGACGTGCGCCTTGACGTATTGCAAGTGCTGGTTGAGCTGCTCGGTATCGATGGGCCGGTAGCCAGGACCATCGAGGCCGACGCCGTGGATCATCGGGACGATCCACTGGCGGGCTTGCACTGCGGCATCCACCAGGCCGTTCGCCCAGGCGGCGGTAAAGCCCGCCCCTTCATAACTGATCGGCTCATCGACGCGGGCGACGACATGACGCTGGAGGACGACATCGAGTTCACGTTGCCTCCAGTAATTGTAGGGAAAGGCAAAGGAGACCGGCGCTTTGCCGATCACCTCGCGAATGCGGTCGTAACTCTGATTCACCTCGGCGTCGAGCTGCGCGGCATCCAGATCGGGTAACGACTGATGGGTCAGGGAATGATTCCCAATTTCATAGCCCTTGCCCGCCACCTCCCTCCAGGTGTCCCAGGTGGCGTAATACGGCTCCGGGAAGGTATCGATCATTCCCGGCAGGATGAAGAAGGTGCCGGTCAATCCGGTGGCATCGAGCATCGGCACAATATTGGCGGTTGGGCGAGCGACGCTGTCATCAAAGGTGAAGGAGACGGCGGCATCTTTATTCGCATAAAACTTCGCGATCTCAATGGCCGAGGGATCGCCATACTGCAACGCGGTGATCGTGTAGGTGATCTGTGTGTCGGCTGACTGTCCGGCCGCGTCGATTGCCGTGACGCCAAAGGTATAGACCATGGCTTGCGCCGGCTGGTAGGTGCAGGACGCCAATGCCTCGGGGGCGCGAAAGACACGCTTGACCGGCGGTGAAACCGACGCATCCAACCACCAGAAGGCGTATTGGAGCGTGCCGTTCCCGCCGGTCGCCGCCGCCGTAAACGTCAACGCTGTCGTTAATGGTTGCGGTCCACCTGGGGAGACCCCCAGCGTGACATTGATCGGTGATGACGTGATGATCGTATAGGTCGCCTGTGCCTCTGCTTCCTGCCCGGCGGCATCACGCGCGGTCACGCCGAACGTATACGTGCCGGCCTGTGCCGGTGTATAGGTGCACGATGGCTGTGTCTGGAAATCACGGATGGTGCGTTTTACCGGCGGTGTGACCGATGTATCCAGCCACCAGAAGGCGTACTGTATCGTGCCGCTGCCGCCGGTTGCCGCTCCGGTCAGCGTTAATTCCGTCCCCAATAATTGCGGTGAATCGGGAGAGATGCCCAGGGTAACCGTCAGCAGTGGAGGCGGTGGCGTGATAATAATATAAATCGCCTGCGCCTCGGTTACTTGACTGCCGGCATCACGCGCCGTGACGCCAAAGGTAAATGTCCCGGCTGTCGCCGGCGTGTATTTGCAGGACGCCAAGGCATCGAAATCACGGAAGGTCTGCCTGGCGGGCGGGGTGACTGATGTATCTAGCCACCAGAAGGCATACTGGATGGTACCGTTGCCGCCGGTGGCCGATCCTGCCAGCGTTAACTCCGTGCCCAGTAGTTGCGGCGAACTGGGTGAGATGCCCAGCATGACCGACAGCAGAGGCGGTGGCGCGGTGATGGTATAGGTCGTTTGTGCCCTGGTTTCCTGCCCGGCGGCATCACGCACCGTGACGCCGAAGGTGCAGGTACCGGCCTGTAGCGGTGTATAGGTACAGGACGACTGTGCCTGGAAATCTCGGATAATGCGCTCTGGCGGCGTGACTGATGTATCCAGCCACCAGAAGGCATACTGAATGGCGCCGCTGCCGCCGGTCGCTGCTCCAGTCAGCGTCAACTCCGTGCCCAGTTGCTGAGGCGAATTGGGTGAGATGCCAAGCGTAACAGTAAGTGGTGGCGGCGGTGGCGTGGTGATCGTATAGGTCGTTTGCGCGTCGGTCTGCTGTCCGCCGGCATCACGCGCGGTGACGCCGAAGGTGTAGGTTCCAGCCGTTGCCGGCGTGTATTTGCAGGACGCCAGTGTATCGTAAGCACGGAAGGTCTGCCTGGCGGGCGGGGTGACTGATGTATCTAGCCACCAGAAGGCATACTGGATGGTACCGTTGCCGCCGGTGGCCGTTCCGGTAAACGTCAGCTCCGTGCCCTGTTGTTGCGGTGAATTCGGCGAAATGCCCAGGGTGACTGTCAGGGGTGGTGGCGTGATAGCAGTAATGCTAAACGATACCGTTCTCGAGACTTGCTGCCTGGTTCTCCTGATGTAGGCATCAGCTTTTATTTGATATTCACCGACGACAGTTGGTGTCCAATTATAATAATTGATGGTGGCGAAATTACGAACAATGACCCATCTTCTTCGCGGATCACTGAGATTTAGCACGCTGAAGCGATAACTCACTGTTCCACTGACATTGACGGACGCCGTCAGTTTGATACTGGTTTTCACGGGTTGCGGCGACGCCGGCGTTATTGCGAGACTCACGATTGGAAGAGTAGCCGCCGAGACTTTGTTTGTCATGCCACCGATCAATAATACGATGGCGAAAATCAACCACATCATGCAGTAACGGGATCCCATCATCAACCTCCGAACGATCGCCGGGCAACTCGTCCTGCCACGGCAAAAACACTTTTTGCTGCATCATACGCAACAGCTGTGCAATCGCATAGGGAGGTTTGTTACCGTCTGACGACAGATGCGGTATCATCGGAGAGAGTCTTTTCGCGTCAGCGAAATTGAAAATTGACGACGGTGCGATTTATCTAATACGAGTATGAGTTATCTATTTTCAGTATGAATAACGGTAGCGATTCGTCTACTGCTTGGAACGACGAACCGCTACCGAAATGAGGAGATGGCGCTTACACTAACAACAATTAATGCAGGGCTTCTTCCGCGTGCTTCGTCCACTCCGCATCGTCCAGCATGCCGTGGCCGACGGCGGCGAAGTCGGCGATGCCCTCGGCGATGATGCGGTCGGCCAGCAGGGGCTCGCCCAGCCCGCCGGCGGTGATGATGGGCAGCGAGGTATATTGCTTCACCCATTGCGCGATGGGCGTGTTGGTGTCGAAATAGCCTTTGAAGGCGCCGTCGGTGGAAACGTGGAGCAGATCCAGACCGGTCGCCTGCAGGCCGGTGACCAGTTCCTTCAGCTCCTCCGGCGTGAATCCTTCGGCGAGCTTGTTGAAGATGCTGATGCGACAGTCGAGCAGGGCGTTGCCGATCCGCTCGCGCGCCAGCCGGCAGGTTTCCACCAGCATGCGCATGCGGCCCGCCGGCGAGCCGCCGTATTCGTCGGTGCGCGTGTTGTGGTGCTTGGAGAGAAAGGAGTCGAGCAGGAAACCATGCGCGCCGTGGATCTCCACCAGGTCGAAGCCGGCGGCGACCACCCGCGCGGCGGCGCCGGCGAAGCGATCCTCGATCGCCGTGATCTCCTCCGCCGTCAACTCGCGCGGCGGCTGCACACCTTCCCGGTGACTGACGGCGGATGGTCCCACCGTCTCGCCGCACATCTCCGCCGAGCACTGCGGCCCGCCGTGCACCAGTTGGATGCCGGCCACCGCGCCGCCGGCATGAATGCGAGCCGCCAGCCGCGCCAGGCCTTCCAGATAATCGTCGCTGTAGACACAGAGGCCGTTCGACCAGCAGCGTCCGTTAGGGTCCACCGCCGTCGCCTCGACGATGACCAGCCCGGCGCCGGCGTCCGCCCGCGCGCTGTAATGTTCCAGCACCTTCTCCGTCACGCGCCCATGCTCGTCGCCGAAGTTCATCACCATCGGCGGCATCACCACGCGGTTGCGGAAGGTGATGTCCCGCACCTTGATGGGGGTAAAGAGTGCGCTCATATTACTCCTCATATCTCGACCAGCGTTGGAAGGTGATTCTCAGTCTGGAAGGGTGCGAATCTCCTTCCACCGTTTTACTATTACCGGCCGCAGCGCCCGTCGGCTATCGTGTGATCGATGGCCAGCGCTTCCGTCCCATCCGGCATTATACGCCGGAAGGAGAGGAATCCGAAGGTCTGGTATGCCCCGAATTCCAGCACGCCGTCGAAATCTCTGTGCGTAATGCACAACAGATCGGTATGGCCGGGGAAGCGGATCTCCAGCGCGGTGGCGAAGCCGGACGGTTGCTCATCGCCATTGAGGGTGACGGGCAGGCGCCGCATCGCGGGCACGGTCCCGCCGGGTACCAGCGCCCAGGCGAAGCTGGTGGCGGCGGCGTGCTGGCGATAGACGAAGGAGGGCATCTCCTCCGGCTGCCGGTTGATCTCGCGGCAATACGCCAGGTAGCCTTCACTCCGCACCAGCTCCAGGGTGAAATCGTCCTCGGAGGGGACGATGGCCAGTTGCCCCCCACCCTCGCGCCCGAGGAGGATATTCGCGCCGTCCGCCTGTCCGGGCCGGCAGCCGTGGAAGTATATTTCGTAATCATACTCGCGATCGGCTTCCAGACAATCGATGACGACCCAGTAGCTCGGCGCCGATTTCACGAAGAAGACCTTGCGCGCGTGCAGCACCTGGTGATGGGGATAATGGTAGAACCCCTCGTGCACGCCGTGGAAATAATCGTGCGTCTCCTCGCTGATCCAGCGGCGCACGGCGGGGATGGTCACCTGTGACCAGCGCCACTCGTCGACGATGGGGATCTGCTCCTCGCCGGCGAGGGTGAGCACGGAATGGGCGGCGGTGGATTCGTCATACATGCGGCCCGGCGAATCGCCGTAGGGCGACAGCGCGAACGATCCGATGAAGCGCTCACCCTCCGCGTGCACTTCCAGCGAGAAGATGTCGTCATGCCCGTGGCTGGTGACGATGGGCCCGCGGTCGGCGGCGGCGATGGCGAGATACCGGTCGCCGTCGCGCAGCGCGGCATACCCGGTGTCGCCCATCAGCACGGACACCTGGCGCGGGTCCTTCGCGCGGGTTTCCGCATACGTGGCGGCGCCTTGCAGGCCGGTCAGCCAGAAGGCGGATTCGGGGATTTGGCCGGGCGTTTCCTGCAGGCCGGGCTGGAATTTTCGGCAATATTCCGCGTACCACTTGCATTCCCGGTCGCCGGTGGCTGCCGCCGCGGTCGCCGCCAGCGTGGTGAGACTGCCGGGAGAGTAGACACTGTCGCCGTATGCCAGCACGCTGCCGTCCGGCGTCATCAGCCGCAGCAGGAAATGGGTGGCGTGCAGTAGATTGTCCGCGAAGTTCGCCGACATGGGGTAGCCATTGCGATGGGCGATGAGATAGAGCTGCCAGAGCGGATCCAACGAAGATAATTGGTAGCCGGGCGTGGTTTCCCGCGCGCCGCCGTCCGCCCGGTAATGCCCGCGCAGGTGTTCCTCCACCATGCTCCAGCCGGAACGCAGGAATTCCTTCGCGCGCTTGATCTCCGGGAAGAGCAGGCTGATGAACGGCAGCATGTGCATGCCGTGAATATACCAGTTGTGCCCCTCCGGCCCCATCGAGAGCTGCCCCCACTGCGTGGTGCGCTCGTCCCAGGCGTGCGTGTTGATGGCGAAGAGATGGTCGAGGAAGGCGATGCGGCCGTCCACGGTCAACCCCGGGCAGTCCTGCAGCAGGAACCAGGCCGGCAGCTCATGCGTCCCCTGCGAGCCGTTAAAGTCGCCCCAGTTGAACATCTCGCCGGTGGGCGTCTCCAGGTACAGGTGCTGGAAGGCGGCGCCGTAGCGCGCGTCGCCGGTCGCCCACCAGGCGCGCCCCAGCACGGCGATATTTGCCGTAGCCCGCGCCGCCTGCGCCTCTGCGATGGTCATCGCCGCGAAGCGGTCTGCCTCTGATGTGTCATAATTGCGCCAGCCCACATACTGCTCACGCAGGAAGGCCAGCATCTCGGCCTTGCGTTCATACTCAAACAGAAACCGCACGCGCGGCGGGGTCTGCATGTGAGCCAGCAGTGCGACCGCCGGGTCGGCAGCGGTGCGTACCGCGGTGAGCTCGGGACGAGAAAAATCGATTCTATTAAGCAGGTGGGCAGCTTTATCGGAAATGGAGGGCATCATGGTCCTTTCATATCAGGTCAGCGGTGGAAGGACGATTCACAGTCTGGAAGGGTGCGAGAGCCCCGCCCGAGTCTAGGAAAGCCTGCCTATGATCGGCGGGGCTCTCGCACCCTTCCAGACTGTGAATCGTCCTCACACGCTGAATTGGAATCGAATTCTTTACCGTGTCTTCATGGTTACACCCAGAAAGGTGGCTTCCCCTTCCGTCACGAACAGATCCAGGTTGCCCTGGCGATGATCATACATACGGCAGGAAAGCGCGACGCGGTCATCGGCGTAAACGACCAGGTTGGAGCCGGATACCAGCAGGCGGAGATTGACGGGCTGGCCGGGTTGGGTGGCCAGCGGACGCTCCAGCATGAAGGCCTGGTCGCCCGGGCGCGGCCAGCGGTCGATCACCAGGCGGCCGTTGCCGGGCTCCAGCCGCACCTGGTAGTAGCTTTCCATATCATCCGCCGCGCGCAGCATGACGCCGCAGCCGAGAGTGCCCGGCTGGTAGCGGAGGGTCATCTCGATCAGGCATTCCTCCGGCATGGCGCCGTAAGCCAGCGCGGAGAACCGCCCGACGGCGGCTGCGGTGAAGATGTTGCCGACGCGCTTCCAGGTGCCGAGCAGCGGGACCGGCGCCGATACGGTGAGCGTGTTGAACTGGGAAAGAATCGGCCGTGGCATGCGCACCGCCAGCGTGCCGTCTGCCTGCTGCATGATCTCATGCACCACCAGCTCCCCGCCCCACTGCCACCCGCCATCGTCTTTCTCGCCTTCGCGCGAGGGCAGCCAACCGAAGACGAAGCGGCGGCTCTCGTCCCCGGCGGTCTTCGCCGCGTAGTAGGCGCGCCCGTCGAAGGTGTCGTTGGCGGGTGCCAGCCAGGGGCCGGCCAGACTGCGGCTCATGCGGTAATGGGTGACGAAGCGGTCGGAGAAGGTGGAATAGACCAGGTACCACCAATCGCCGATGCGGAACAGGTCCGGGCACTCATGGGTGATATACAGATCCGGTTCCCAGAACGGCGCGCGCACCTCCCACTCGCGCAGGTCGGGGCTGGAGGCCAGCGCGGTGACGCCACGGTGGCGGCTGGGACCGGCCGGCTTGCGCGCGGCCAGCAGCATCCAGTATTCCCCCACCGCCTCATTCCGGAAGAGGAAGGGGTCGCGCCAGTCATCGGACTCATACCCCGCGGGTGCGAAAAAGCGGAAGTCCTCATCCTTCGTCCACGTCCGCAGGTCGGGGCTGCTCGCGCGCATGATCGCCTGCGCCGGCTGGCCCTGTTCCTTCAGGTGGCCGTTGTGTCCGGTGTAGTAGATGTGGAACAGGCCATTCTGCTCGATCACCGAACCGGTGAAGACCCACTGGTCCTGCGTGCCGGTCTCGCCGCGCGGCAGCGCCTCGCCCCAATCCTCGAAGGTGACGAAGTCGCGCGTCACCAGGTGCCACCACGGCGTGCCTTCCCCATGCGCCTCCGGATTACGGTAATCCTTCAGATAAAACAGGTGGTAGGCGCCATCCCAATAAAACGGGATGAAATCCGCGGCGGCGCCGTCTTCAGGACGATAGAAGATGGCCATCTATGCCTCCAAAAAGGAATGCAAAATGAAAAGTGCAAAATGAAAAATGCATATTGAAAATTCGTTTTGACAGGTTGATCGTCATGCCGAATGCCGGGACAATTCATTTTGCCTCTTATAGTCATTTTTACATTCACATCACTTCCTGTCTCATTGCGTATTGCCCCCCGGTGTGCGCACTTGTGACACGCTGGTGCAGGTGCGTGCGGCTTTGTTCGCCAACCGGCTTCGGCCGCTCAAAACGCCAGGTGTTGCCGAAATACGGCGCACAGAGCACGGTGACGATACCCGCGATGAGGAGCGATTCTTTCAGCGTCAGGTCGGCCCACGGGAGCAGCCCCATGAGCGTGCACCAGGCGAAGATGAGGACGGCGGCGAACAGCACCGCCAGCCAGTGCCCCCCCACCGTGTTCGCATCACCGAAGTGATTCACCACCGCGTAGCCGACGAAATTCGCCCCCAGACCGCCCAGCCACAACGCAGCGGTCCAACAGGTCAGGCTTAATTCAAAGCCGGTGAACCGCTCCATGTAATGCTGCGGGATAATCAGGCCGCCCATATACAGCGGCAGATAGGCCAGCGACCAGAGCACGGTCATAATCAACGGGCCGCCCAGATTGAATGCCGATGTATAGGTTTTGATATCCTGGTCGAGATCATCCGCTTGCCCGAACGCCGCCATGGCGCAGCACAGCAACAACAACACTGACCAGAATATGATACCGGACCACTTGGCCATACTCTTGACACCTCCGGGGCCGGGACTTATACTATAACCAAGTTTCCCGACCGGATGAATAAGAAATGGCAGGGGAAGGCCGTTTCCTGCCGTTCTCTATTCGCGGTCCTGCCGGAGTTCCCTTTCCGGATTGCATGATTCACCGAGAATCGACCGGCGGCGCCAGTGCTGCCAGTGACCCAAAGAGAGAGGACCGAACAATGCAATACGCACATGATGCTACCAAGCTGATCGGCAACACCCCGCTGGTGCGGCTGAACCGCGTGACGGACGGCGCCGGCGCCACCGTGTTAGCCAAATTGGAGATGTATAACCCCGCCAACAGTGTGAAGGACCGCATCGGCGTGGCGATGATCGACGCCGCGGAGCGATCCGGGCAGCTCACGGGGGACACCATCCTGCTGGAACCCACCAGCGGCAACACCGGCATCGCGCTGGCCTGGGTCGCCGCTGCCCGCGGGTATAAGCTGACGCTGATCATGCCGGAATCGATGAGCCTGGAGCGCCGCCAGGTGTTGAAAGTGCTGGGCGCCAACCTGGTGCTGACCCCCGCCGCCGAAGGGATGAGCGGCTCGATCAAGCGCGCCGAAGAGATGGCTGCCGAGGATTCGCGCTACCTCATCTTGCAACAATTCGCCAACCCCGCCAACCCCGCCATCCATTACGCGACCACCGGACCGGAGATCTGGCGCGACACCGATGGGCAGGTGGATATCTTCGTGGCCGGTGTCGGCACCGGCGGCACCATCACCGGCAGCGGCGCCTTCCTGAAGGAACAAAAGCCAACCGTCCGCCTGGTGGCGGTCGAGCCGGCAGCCTCGCCCGTGCTCAGCGAAGGCCGTCGCGGCCCGCACCCCATCCAGGGCATCGGCGCCGGATTCGTTCCCGAAGTGCTGCGCACCGAATTGCTGGATGAGATCGTCGCCGTGCCTTCCGAAGAAGCCACCGCCATGACCCTGCGGCTGGCGCGCGAAGAAGGCCTGTTCGTCGGCCTGTCCTCCGGCGCCGCGGCCTGGGCCGCCGCCCAGGTGGCGAAACGCCCGGAACACGCCGGCAAGCTGATCGTGGTCATCTTCCCGGACAGCGGCGACCGCTACCTCTCCACCGCCGCCTTCCAGGCCGTGCTGGCGGAATAGGGGTAAACGTTATCAATGACAACAGCAGGGTTTTCTTGCTCTTGCTCTAATCTCTTGCTCTTGCTCTGAAAAAAGCCTCACGGATTCGGTTTCCGTGAGGCTTTTTTCAGAGCAAGAGCAAGAGATTAGAGCAAGAGCAAGAAACCTTGGGGTAAAGCCTTACACGACGCCCTTACCTTATCCTTCCCCTCGCAGCTGCGTCCCGATCTCCCGCAGCACACGCTGCTCATCCGGATGGATATCGCCGAACGGGCGCGGACCGACGTTGAGCAGGAAGACGGCGTCGGCGGCGTAAACCCGGCGCATGGTCGCCACCATCTCCTCCGCGCTCTTCACCCGGTGCGTGCGCGGCGCATACGCCCACCCCTGGTTCAGGTTCCACCACACCGCCTTCGGCTTGTCGCCGATCTCGATGGTGTTGAAGCCGATGGTGTTCTCACCCGGCAGATCCAGCTCCCAGACCTGGTAATCCTCGCCCGGCTGCGGCAGGATGTGCGTGTTGTTCACCACCACCGCGTTCGGCTGCAGCGTGTGGATCAACTCGTAGGTGCCCGCCAAGTCCCATGCCCCGCGCGGTGGGAAATAGGTGCGCTCATCCTCGGTCTCGAACTCGGTGCGCGGCCAGTACCCGTCGAAAAGGATCCCGCCGATCTCGCCGTAGCGCGTCAACAGCTCGCGCAGCTGCCCCTGGTAATACGCAACATAGGCCGACCAGTCGTTGCGGTAGGCCGGGTGCGTCCAGTCCACCAGCGAGTAGTAAAAATGCAGCCCCAGCCCACGGTCATGCAGCGCCGTCGCCAGCTCGCCGAGGATGTCACGCTTGAACGGCGTGTTGGTCACCTTGAAATCGGTCAGCGCGGTATCCCACAGGCAAAAGCCGTCGTGGTGCTTGCTGGTGATGAGCAGCATCTGCTGCCCGCTCTCCAGCATCAAATCCGCCCACTCTTCCGCGTTGAAGCGCGCCGGGTTGAAAGCATCCATACGTCCACGGTATATCTCGTAAGGAATGCGCTCGTTGTAATACACCCACTCCCCACGCCCATTCAGGGCATACAGCCCCCAGTGCGCGGACAGCCCGAAACCGGCATTGACGAACGCCGACACCCCCGCCGGGCTCGCCTGCAATCGGCAGGCACTGGTGTCTTCGATAGGATAACCACTGTCGAGGAATTGCATGGATTCCGGCCTTTCAAATGGTTGATTTGGGGAGTATTATAACACGACGGCGCCCCGGCCATGGCCGGGGCGCCGTCGTGTGGCGCTGCAGGGAAACGCTCGCACAGGTTACGCGTTTCCAGTATCGCGGATCACGAACTCTTCCTCGGCTTCCTCGACCACATCGCCCTTGCTGGCGAGGCCGAGTTTCAACAGATCCGTCTCGTAAATCGGCACAATGCAGTCCGCGGCGAGCTTCAATCGTGTGGCTGCCGGCTTGGGACGGCCTTCCGGGCGACTACCACGATTGAACTCGACCACCAGCGCCTGCTTGCCGGCTTCCTTGACGTAATCCAGGCCGGGGACGCCATCCGTGTCCGCGCCGATCAACAGCGCCACGTCGTACTGTTGCTTGAACGCGATCATATCGACCGCGAATCCGGCATCCAGTCCCTTCTCGGTAATGGTTTTATGCAGCAGATCCACTTTCCAGCGCCCGCAGCGGCGGATGTCGATGAAATCGGACGCCGACTCGACCGCATGGTAGAAGCGATTCATACCGCTGAGAATGCTCTGCTTCTTCTCGTACCAGTTCTTGAAATCGTCGAAGCACATGGAGAACGCAAGCTGCTCCAGGCGGGTGGGATCCATGCCGCGCCCGGCGTTCACCCGCGCCGCCTCCGTCAGCCAGCGGCTGCGGACATCGCGGTCTTCGGTGAACCGTTCGTGCAGGTACTGCCGGCTGCGCATGCTGCCCAGGTCCCATTCGTCCATGCTGTCCACCACGTACCAATATACGCGCATGAGACGAACCGGCAGCGGGCCGGCGCCGTTGACAGTGGAGCGCCAGGTATCGACGGCCTGACTGAAAATGTAGCGATAGAGCGCTTCGTAATCGTCAACGAAGACTTCGAGGTGCTTGAACGTGCCGAACAGGTTGCTCCCGTTCACGAAAGTCATGAGATTTATCAAGGTATTCTCTCCTAAATGTTTTGAAGGCTTCACCGATATGATAATATCTTGTATAGATGATATCATATCAGTGTTATCGCGCTTGTCAAGACTGACACCCATCACGGGTTTTCCGGCTTCAGGCCCGACTGGCCCGTCTACCTCGCCATCATTCCCGGATTTAACTGTCGTTAAGCGATATGACAGACTTCGCTAATCCGGTGTAGCTCCACTCTCAAAAGATCGCAGAGTGATCACTGTGTGATCGACAAAGCCGGTGTATCTTAGGCACAGTATAACATCGGCTTGCCAGGGTCGCAAGGGTGAAAAGGGGCTAATCTTTATTATTTCTTTATTTTTTTAATGGCGTTATGTTAATTTACCTAGCCCGGATTATTCATGAAGGAGCCGACTGCTCCTCTTTTGCCTGCCGACACGCCGCCTGTGGGCTGATTTCCCTCTGCCGCTGGCACTGCTCGCCGCGGTCCTGCGCCCCGATCTGCCG
>Ga0172368_10000910_pt1 | contig 41425 bp, 42 predicted proteins | sample Lak11m_FD_114540 | JGI IMG/M metagenome (GOLD analysis project Ga0172368, IMG submission 114540) | Freshwater microbial communities from Kabuno Bay, South-Kivu, Congo - kab_022012_11m | ecosystem: Environmental > Aquatic > Freshwater > Lake | place: Democratic Republic of the Congo: South-Kivu... | reverse complement strand
AGTATATATTATGAGGCTTGTTACTGGTGACAGAATGTTTTTGAGAAAAATGCTGCTTTTAAAATAGCCTTATGCTTAATTATTAGTTATTAATTGAAAGGACTCCGGAAGCGTATTGCATTATAAATAATTATAAATTTCATGCTACCCGGATTGATATAATTGGAATATTGAGGATTTATGTATAAAATGTTAATAATTTTTGTGATAGCCTTTATCACCATCAGTAACTGCCTCGCACAGGATTTCACTTCGAGAGTAGATATCCTGGATAAGGCGCGAAACAGTCAGGAAATCAATAATCTAAATTATTCAATCAATAATGCTTCCGGGGATTTTCTTTTCAGATTGAATATCAAATCTCCTTACGATGCTCCCTTTCCCAATCTGACTTTTTTTAGTAGTGGAGTTTCGATTCTTGCATATCCATTGGATGGCAAAATTGAATATTATGATTTGTCCGGAAATTTGATTACAGTAATTAAGGACGAAAAATCAGGGGCGGATTATGAGCGGACAATATTCGTTTCGACCTCTGATGATTTGGCTGCCATACTTTTATCCGAGCCAGGCACCGAAACTTCATATCTGATGATAGCTGATTTGAAGGGGAGAATATTGAATAAAAAAGTACTTTCATATTCGAATTATGGATCAGTTTTTTACAGCAAAATGAATTCAGTTCTTATCCTGTCAAAGTATGATTGGGAATCAGAGAATCTGGTTCAGACCATTGAATTTTATAATGATCAACTTGAGATTGTTACTTCTCGTCCGGGATTTTTTACCAAATATTCATATGATGGTTATACTGATGAAATTGTATTATCTGATCAAAAATCTTTCTCCATTATTAATCTAAAAAACAACGAAACACAATTCTTCGCCAGGGCAGGTGATATTGGTATTCGTGGCATAATTCATTCCTGTGTTGCGCTGAAAGGCAGACTTTTTATATTAAGCGGGGAAAATATTGAACTCGAAGGAGGGGAATGGAAATACGGTGAATTAACACTTTTCAGATTGTCTGATATAAAAACACCGGTCAAAATAGAAACATTCAGCGATGTAAGTGTGAGCGGGATTGAATATTTTGAATCTGCAGAGATTTTACGAATTAATAATCTGTCGATTGATATAAACAAATATTTCCTGGACTGAGTCTGAAGTTTTGATGCCTCCTTTTCAGGGAAATTTTTTTATTTCGTTTCCATTCTTATCATAGAGGTACTCGTAAACCATTTCGCCATGTATATATTCTGCCTGGCGTGCAAGTGAACCATCATCATAGTATGAGAAAAACTTACCATTGGGGAGATTCTTTTTATAATACCCGTAGGAAGCAATTTCACCGTTTTCATAGTACATCGTAGTTATGGATTCCTTCTTTCCCGAAGAAAATTTCGATTGTGCGAGGACGGCTCCTGAAGTGTAATAATTTTTTTGCAGCCCGTCTATTAAACCGTTTTTGTAATATTTTTCAGAACTTTTTGATCCCCCAATAAAGTACTCTGTAGCGGGTCCGTTTTTTAATCCACTATAGTATTCAACCTCTTCAACCAAAGAACCAAGCCGGTCATAAATACGGGAAGTACCTTCCGGCAGTCCAAAAATGTAATTGATCTCTTCGGCCAATGTTCCGTTTTCATTATAATACAGGCATATTCCATTAAGCAGGCCACTATAGTAATTTAGAACTGCTTTTTTCATCCCTGATTCGTAATAGTAATAATTCGTGCCGGTTTTTAATCCCTGCACAAAACTCAATTCCGATTTTACAGTGCCCTGATCATGATACTGGACAAAATTTTCTTCAATTTTATCTAATTTTCCCATTATATCATATCTTTCGCGCTTAACTATTTGACCCTGATCATAAGTATCCAAAACTTTAATGGTTCCATCGGGATAATAGATATATGAAATTCCCTGCAGAAGATCGTTAACATAATTTGCTTCCAGAGCGACAGGCCCATAATTGTAAAATACCCGGCTTTTACCCTCAAGCTTATCGTTGACATAATTTCTCTCAACTTCCAAAGCTCCGCTCTCATAAAATATTTTACTCAAACCGTTAAGTGAATCATTCCGAAAATTCCACACAGCCTGAAGAACACCAGACTTATAATATGTTTTTGTAAAGCCTTCCCTTTTATTACTGATATAATTTGGCTCAGCCCAGAGTTCTCCTGTTTCATAGTACCATTTTGAAATTCCCTCCAGCATTCCGAAAACATAATTCCATTCCATACTTAATGTCCCGTCAGGAAAATACCAGTTCGAGGCACCTTCTTCTTTTCCATCTATAAAATTCCAAACCTTCCAGAGTTCGCCTGTCGGATAATATTCTCTGTAAATTCCATTTTTGACACCGTTCTCATATTCACCCTCGGACTGGAGTTTTCCGTCATCAAAGAATTTTTGCCGTATTTCTTTCTGCTGAGGCAGGAGATCATTGCTTAAAAATAATATTGCCAATATTGTGACAATTTTTAGAGTATTATGTTTTTTTATCATTATTTTCGGAAAGTCTTATTGTCCATCTAAATAAAAAGTGTTCAGGAAATATGTTTACTACCAAAACAATTATTAATTTTTTTGATTGTGATCCCGGAGGGATTTTATTCTACGCAAATTTATTCAAAAAAGCGCATTCAGCCTATGAAGAAATGATGAATGAATTCGATCTTGACAGAAATTATTTTTTTGATGACGATTATATCATTCCCATAAAAAATGCCCATGCTGAATTTATCAAGCCGATGTATGTCGGTCAGGATGTGACAATTCATCTGTCAGTCTCACAATTAAGAAAAAGCGCATTTGAATTAGAGTGCAAATTTATTGATGATGCAGGAAATATCGCGGCAATCGTTAAAACAATTCACGTTCTCGTTGACAAAAATTCATTCTTGAAAACCGATATCCCTGAAGAACTTAAAAATAATCTGGCTCTTCATCTTCTCTGAGGAGGGCTAAACAGTTATTATAAATGATTTTCCCCAGGTCGGTTCTGGGTACCTTTTCTGAGAAAACAATTTTTTTCGGCAACTTATAGCCCGAAAGATTTTTCCTAAGTAATTGCAATACATTATCTTTACCCAGCGATGAATTCTTCACTGGTTCAATTACCGCCGCAACAATTTGTCCCCAATAATCATCACTTACTGGAAAAATAGCGCAATCAGCTACTCCGGGGATTGATTTGATAAGACTTTCAATTTCATCGGGATCAATATTCATACCTCCTGAGATTATCAGATTATCTGCTCTTCCAACGAGATGAAAAGAATCATTACTATCTTTCCATCCCAGATCTGATGTTAAAAATTCATTTTTCTGAAAACTTTTAGTCAGATTTTTCGTCTGCACGAAATACCCATGAAAAAGTGTTGGCGAGCTTATCAACATTTTACCCTTTTCGCCGGATTCAAGTGATTTCCCGTCATTTCCAACGACTGAAATCTCAATGCCGGGCAAAGGTTTCCCAATAAAACCTTCAGTGAATTCCGAATCTGAAGAATGTACCGAACAGATCATTGAACCTGTCTCACTTGAACCATAAACCAGTTCAATATCCCAGCCAAGTTTATCAGCATTTTTAACAGTCTGGAATTTCGATTTTGCTCCGCCAAGAAAAATTTTAGTTTTCCTGCATGTCGGTTCTAATTTTGAAGATACCAATTTTTCCAGCACTGTTGGAACCAATGAAATATAATCCGGGCTTTTTTCGATTAAAGTCACAAGTAAGCCATCTGTGGAATTATTTGCTGGAATTATTACTGAATCCCCAGCAAGAATTGTCCGTGTAATGATTGAGAACCCACCTATATGGTGAAATGGCAGAGAGGCAATCCAGAGATGGGGCGCAGGTGAATTATGCCTCAGGTTTCTAAAGGCAATAAAACTTGAGAATAAACTTTCATATGAGTGAAGAACGCCTTTTGGTTTTCCTGTACTTCCGGATGTACCAATAATCAGACTGACTCCATTATATTGACTATCTGTCAGGTTTGTTTCATTAAAATCAAATTCGTTCTGGAGTATCATTTTATTCATGGTAGCTGGAATTTCAAAATCATTGTCACAAATAAAAATCTGATCACCAAATTCAGTGATCAGTGATTCAATTTCTTTTTTTTTGATTTTGCTGCTGACCGGGAAAACTATTGCGCCAGTTTTCCATAATGCCAGCAAATAGATAATGAATCGGATATCATGTCCGCAAGCCAGAAAAACAATTTTACCATTTAGCGCCCTATCCGGGGAAATTTTTTTCACTAGATTTTCCGAAGCAAACATTAATTGTGAATAAGAAATAGAGGTCTCTCCGTAAATAACTGCAGTTCTTTCGGGATGAAGGAAAGCCTGGCTTTCAATCCAGTAATCTTTAAAGTTGGTTTTCAAGGGCAACAATTTTATTTATGTTCAATCTGTTCTGATGATAGATTTTATCTATCTTTATCGAGTGTCCGCTGATTTTGTAAAATGAGTTTAGGGAATTTTCAAGATGCCTCTGAGTTGTCAAACCATGAGCAATATTCTGATCGGCAAAAGCCGAGACCAGTACCGTGTGATCGAAACCAAGAAAAGATTCAAAAGCACCTGTGATAACCAATTGTATTTTTGAATCCTGGATTTTCTGTCTGATTTTAATAAAATTGCTAAACCCACCACTCAATGCAGGTTTATAAATAATGTGCGAACAAGCGTTCAGAGAAATAATATCTCCGATCTGTTTTATTGAAACTGCGGATTCATCTAAAGCTACCGGTATGTTGAATTGGTTATAGAGTTTTGCCGCTTCAGTCATTGATTTTACCGGCTGCTCAATATACTGAATTGGTAAATTGTCAATCTTTTTAAAAAGGTATTTTGCTGATTCAATATCCCAGAAACCATTTGCGTCAAATCGAAGGCTGATTCTGTCGCCAAATAATTGGCAGCTTTCTTTGATTAGATCAATATCTTCCTTTATGTTTTCTCTTCCAACTTTAATTTTAACTGTTCCATATCCCTCTGCAATTAGTTCCTCAAGTTTCTGGAGCGTTTCTATATGAGGGAGCAGAGGCAAAAGTCCATTAATCTCCCTTGTACATGGGATGAAGGAGTCAAATAATTGATTTGAATCGGGGAAGAGTGTGAAATATGCCTGTTCAAGTCCGCTCTGTAAGGATGGAAATTCTGATGAGATTCCAAGTACTTTTTCAAGTCCTGAACTTAATCCATCTATTGCTTTTTCAATTTTCGTTTTTTTTAAGTTCAGAAAATCAACAATATTAGAAATTGATTCGCGACTGAATCCTTTGAGTGGCGCACATTCACCATATCCGGAGTTTCCCTCGGGACCTGTCAGAATTATAAGAAGAGATTCACGGACAGTGAAACGGTTGGAGGAGGTTGAAAAAGTTGAAATAAATTGAGTTTTATAGGTTTTCCAGTTTAAGGAAACCTGATTCATAATAATATACCAATAGAGAACAATGTTCCGTATATCGCAGATAATTTGGCGGTCAATTCAAGTGTTTTATTAAGATCTTTACCTTTGAGCGAAAAAATCATTTTAATTAATCTGATAGCAAGCGGAAGAGAAAGGAAGGGAAGAAAGATCAGTAAATTATTTTTAAATGTAAAGAAAACAATAACCGGAACCATATAGGAGACGAACATAAAACCTAAATACTGAATTCGGCTGAATGTTTCACCAAATTTAACAGCGAGTGTATTTTTACCGCTCAGTTTATCCTGCTTGATATCTCTGTAATTATTTACGACAAGTATATTAGTTATGAGTGCACCAGCAGGAACTGATGCCCATATGGCGAATGGAGTTATTTCCAAAGCTTGCACATAAAAAGTCCCGACTGTACCGATAAAACCAAAGAAAATAAAAACAAAAATATCTCCGAGTCCATTGTAAGCAAGCGGATAAGGACCGGCAGTATATGCGTAACCAGCCAAAATTGAAAGAATTCCTATAAAAAGAATAAACCATCCGGCATTATAAACCAGGTACATTCCTAATAAAAAACTGAGACCAAAAACAAGATAAATTGCCAGTTTCATCGTCTCAGGTGAGACGAGCCCATTTGAAACTACCCTCAATGGGCCAACTCTGTCCTTACGGTCAGCGCCCGAGTAAAAGTCGTAGAGATCATTAACGAAATTCGTTCCGGTTTGAATTAGAATCGAACAGATTAGTGAAACGATAGCAGGAAGTAAATCCAGTTTACCTGAATAGGAGGCAACTGAAGTACCGATAATCACAGGAACAACTGCGGCAAGTAATGTTTTTGGGCGTGAGGCGAGGAACCAGATTTGTGCCTGACTTAGTTTAATTGCAGTAGCATTTATTTGATGTTCAGATTTTCTCATAATGCTTATTACGGAACCCTCGGGAATTTTTTAAAGTCTGGTTTTCGTTTTTCATTATAGGCATTTTTACCTTCCTGCGCTTCCGCGGACATATAATAGAGCAGGGTAGCATTGCCGGCCAGTTCCTGAATACCGGTTTGTCCGTCAAGTTCAGCATTAAATGCCGATTTTAGTAATCGGAGAGCGAGAGGACTTTTCTCAAGAATTTCATTTGCCCATTTAACGCCTTCTTCCTCAAGCTCCTCAACAGGAACAACTTTATTTACCAATCCCATTGCTTCAGCCTCTTCAGCATTATACTGCCGGCAAAGAAACCAGATTTCACGTGCTTTTTTTTGCCCAACAATCCTTGCAAGATAGCTCGATCCAAAACCACCATCGAAGCTGCCCACCTTAGGCCCTGTTTGTCCAAATACTGCATTACTAGCTGCAATAGTGAGGTCACAAACAACATGCAGCACATGTCCGCCACCGATTGCATAACCTGCAACAAGAGCTATGACAGGTTTTGGAATTGACCGGATAAGCTTTTGCAGATCGAGTACATTAAGGCGCGGAACACCATCGTTGCCGACATACCCTTCACTTCCTCTTATCGATTGGTCACCACCAGAACAGAAAGCATATTTCCCATCCTTAGCTGGTCCTTTCCCGGTTAAAAGTACGACCCCAATGTTTGGATTTTCTCGGGCAATCGAAAACGCATCATACATTTGTGCAACTGTTTCAGGTCTGAAAGCATTTCGTTTTTCAGGACGATTTATTGTTATTTTCGCAATACCGTCCAATTCTTCGAATAAAATATCAGAATAGTCTTTTATTTTTAACCAATTATATTTTTTCATCGCAAACTGACTATTTATTAAATATTGATAAAAATTTATTAAACAAATATACGAATTTGCGCGGGTGTTCTAAAAGGAGAGCATGTCCGCAATTCTTTAAGATAAAACATTCAGATCCGGGTATAGAGTTCTTTAATTCCAGGGCTATTCCTGAATATTTGGGATCATTGTCGCCTGCCAATATCAGCGTGGGAAAATCAAATTTAATAACGGCATGTCCATAGTAAGGCATAATTCCAGGACTGAAAAATTCCAGCATTCTGGAAAGTCCCAGAGGATTATTGCTGCTTTTCGATTCAATCAACTTTTCCCATTTTGCCGGATATTTCTTTTTATATACTTCATAAACAAATGAATCAAGCCAGAATTGCATGAAAGTAAAGGTGCCGTGTGCCTCCAATTTCTCTGCAAGCATTTTATCAGCACTTGCCCTTGAATTTCTGAGTAATGGATCTTCAATTCCGGGGCTTGTACTTATCAGACATAAGCCTGAAATGTAGTCTTTCTTTGCTGCGCTGAAAGCTAAAGCCAACCTGCCGCCCATTGAGTAGCCACAGAGGATTACTTTTTTAAGCCCGAAAGTATTTATTATTTCTTCAACAATAGAAATAAGGTTAATTGTAGAATAAAAATCATGTTCGGCCGGACTCCCGGTAAGACCATGCCCGGGAAGATCTATTGCTATTCCGGCAAAACATGCTGGAAGTCTGGTAAGAACAGTTCTGAAATCCTCTGCCGAGCCCGTAAAACCATGAAGGAAAATAACAGTTTGTACATTTGAGTTTCTATTATGGTGGAAATTGTGAAGCAGGGATATTTGTGTTCCTCTGTGTAAAATATATTCGTGTGAAATCATACCACCCAATGAGTATGTTCATCAATCCTGATCATACATTCCCGCCAATAACGGTTCCGAATCACAGTGGAAACCCTGGAATCGCTCTTTATTTCGATAACCGAGGGTAGCCATCTATCCTTTTCTTCTGACAACACCACAAAAAAATCCTCCCAACTTTGCGGATTGTGATATTTCAGATTAAATGCTTTAGCATGAAGGCTGAATTCGAGATTTTGAGGTGTGACGAAATATTTTTCAAAGATATCATATTCTGAAACAGGAAGATTCCGAAAAATACCGCCACCATTATTATTTAACAGTATTATAGTAAGAGGAATCTTATACAGATTAAGTAATTGAAGTGCGTTAAGATCGTACAAGAAGGCAAGATCGCCGGTTATCAAATATACTTTTTCTCCGTAAGCCACTGATATTCCAGCCGCAGTTGAGATTATACCATCGATGCCTGAAGCCCCTCTGTTTGAGAATACGGAGATCTTTTTGTTTTTAATTGCCGCAAAAAAATCGAATTCTCGCACTGGCATACTGTTTGAAAGAAATATACTGCTGTTCTCCGGGAGAGAGTCGAGAAAAGTATCAATTAGCTTTCCTTCAAATGGAAATTCAGCGTTACCAAAAACACTTTTTTTCAAATTATCGCAGATTGTTTCCACTTTTAGCAGAAAAAAATAATTCTTATTTGAGCCCGGGAACTGATAATTGGAACGATTCAGGAAATCAGAAATTCCGTTATAAAAAACAGAAGGTGAGACATCAAAAAATTCATTATAGGAATGAGAAGGGTCTTTAACGGATGAAAATTCACCAATAAATACTTTATAAGTTTTTTGTGCTGTCAAATACTCAAGAACGATATTTGAAGTAGGAGGAGCTCCAAAGTTGAATATTATATCCGGGACGAAATTTCGTACAAATTCAGACGAACGCAGAAAAGCTGTTTGATTCACAAAAACATGAGCGGAATTGTGTCTGTGAAATCTTAGAGGCGACAAACCATCTGCAAAAATCGGAAAACCAGTCTTTTCTGAGAAAGATAGAATTCCCTGTTCTTCTTCTTTTGTGAAATTCCCGTTTCCGCAAAGAATTAACCCGGTTTTTAATAAATTGACCTTATCAGCGATAGCGTGGTAAGCCGAAACTGAAAATTGTTTTGAAGGAAATTGAAGGGGTTCATCTTCGCTTGCAGCAGAGAGTTGACTCAATTCCAGGTCGAGTTCATCGGTAAAGGATTCAGGTTCAAAAGGTTTTCTGAAACGGAAATTTATATGAACGGGACCTTTGTGAAGCATTGAGTGATAAAAAGCCTGTCTGGCGATTCTCACAATTTGATTAAGCCTCAACTGATTAATTTCAGGTAAGCCTGCATCGATAAACTTGATAATATGGTTTGCATAGAGGTTATGCTGATTTATTGACTGGTTTGAGCCTGTGTCAATATCTTCGAAACTCCTATCTGCAGTGCAAATAATAAGAGAGATATTTTTCTGGTAAGCTTCAATGATAGCTGGATACAATTCAGCGGCAGCAGTGCCGCTCGTCGTAAGCAGGATGGTCGGTTTACCAGTTCTAATTGATAACCCCAGAGCAAAAAATCCTGAGGATCTTTCATCAATAATAATATGCTTTTTTATTTTTTCGCATTTAGCTAGTGCGAAAACAAGCGGTGTACTTCTTGAACCGGGAGAGATGCATGCATTTTCAACACCAAGCCTCTGCAAAGTATTTGTGAAAAGCTCAGACCAGAGAATATTACGATTGATAAATTTTTTCATGTTCAAAAAGTGAAGTAATTGGATTAAGTTTTAATAGTGATTCTTCATACTCTGATTCTGCCACCGAACCATCAACAATTCCACAACCTGCATAAGCGCTTAATTTGAATCCTTTAAGAAGTGCTGCTCTTATTCCAACAGCAAGTTCAGCATTGTAATCAATGTCAATCCATCCCAACACACCCGCATAAAACCCTCTGGTATGCTTTTCTATTTCCTGAATTAATGAAATAGCTTTTTCCTGCGGAAATCCACTTACTGCCGGAGTTGGGTGTAATTCCTTTATTAGGGAGAAAAGATCATCTCGATTATTTAATCGGGCACGGACAGGCGTCCACAGGTGCTGGATGTTTTTCAGTTTTCTTATGCCAGGTAATTTTTCGTATAAAATCTCATCTGAAAATTTTGAAACAGAACCAATAATAAAACTGACAACGGCTGCATGTTCTGCAAGATTCTTTTTGTCATTTAGGAGTTCATTTTGCAATTTGTCATCATCGGATTGCTTTTCTCCTCTTTTAATTGAACCAGCCAGACCATCGGTTTCTATCCAGCCATTTCTGACAACAATAAGTTTTTCAGGACTTGCGCCAAAGAACAGACTTCCGGATTTACGATAGGCGAATATGTAACAAAAAGGATATTTCACAGAAAGATCTTTCACCCAGGCATTAATAGATGGTTTTGATCTGAACTTAAAATCAGATTTACGTGAGATTACAATTTTTTCACAGACCATACCGGATATTTGACCAAGTGCTTTGTTGATCATCGTCTCCCATTGCGGGAAATCTTCATAATCAGCGGTAAGAGGAGTAGCTGGTTTTGGAGAAGATCCGGGTTTTCGCTTTATTAAAAGTTTCTGCACCATGTCGGAGTATTCACGAAAACGGTTCCAAAGATTGAAGTCTGATTTCCTGATAATAAAATTGAATACAAGAAAACATCGTTCTACTTCCCTAATTAACAAAACACCGGGAATAATCCAGTCGCTTGAGCAAAAACCGTCATCGCTCTCACCGGCTTTTTCATGTCTAAATTTGAATCCTCCAAGAAGAACAGGGAGTGATGCAATCCGAAATTCATGCTTGTTCGAGATATGATTTTCTCTGAAGTCGTGCAAAATATCAGATGTTTTTTTCTGGTAATTCTCATCATTAAACTCAATCCTGACTAATGGTTCGAAAGCAATAATCTCGTGCTCTGCGGCTGGTTTACGCCATAAAAAGAAATCGAGATGCCTGTTCTCAAGATTTATCAGTACATTTTCAAAATCGATATTTTCAATTTTGAAAACATAACTCAGCAAATGAGTTTTTTCTTCAGTAATTTTCTGAGAATTCGGGATCTTTGATTCAACAAATGCTTTGAATTTAATAAAATCGAGTGTCATCGTATCAGATTTTTGAAATTAAAATATATAAAATATTACTGTGATGATTAAAAAAAACAGTTACTAAGTAACATCATCAGAAATAGAAAAAATTCGATTTTGTTTATCTTGCAACAAAAAATTTCAATTCACTGGAAATTTAACAGGAACTTTTTACAATAATAACCTATCAATATGATTAATTTCTTTACAAGCAGGAAATCCGGTTCAAATGATCATCACCACAAATAGCAAAACTTCTAAATTAATACTTACTTCTGAAAAGGATATTCATCCGATAGTGGAAACCGAAGTGAATGTTAGAAAATCGATCAGAGCCCGTAAATTCAGGCTTCGATTGATGCTCAACGGAGAAATAGAGCTTACTGTGCCATCAAAGCACGGTTACGGGACATTAAAAAATCTGATAGACCACCATAGTGAATGGCTGATTTCTGCTGTTACAAGGATAATAAATAATCCCTTTAAAGAGCATTTATTCTTTGGAAAAAAAGTTGAATTATCAATTATAACACTTAAAACCAAATACATACATTTTGAATTAAAAGAGAGTTTACTTAAAATAACTGTTCAGGAAGGGCACGATCTTACCGATATTAAACTTGTAGATCTTTCTCATAAGGCGATAGCCAGAAAATACTTAACGCATCGCATCAAAATACTTAGCGAAAAAACAGGGCTCTCACCAAAAAAAATCAGGATAGCAGGTCAAAAATCAAGATGGGGAAGCTGCTCTGGTAAAGGAACTCTAAGTCTTAATTATAAACTGATTATATTCCACCCAAGAATTATAGATTATGTATTAATTCATGAACTATGTCACCTGCAGGAAATGAATCATTCACGTGCATTCTGGCAACTTGTTGAGAAATTTGATCCTCAATATAGATTACATCGCAAATTACTTAAGGAGCTAAAAGTCAATGACAAAAGTCTTTCCTAGATCCACTGAAGTCTTCGAAGCGATAAGTATGCTGAGAAACAATTATGAAAAACTTAAGAAAATTCAGTTAAGGGAATTCAGCCGGTTCAATATTACGTACCCTCAGTTTATGGTGCTTCAGACTCTAAGCACTAAGGGAGAAGTAAGCTTGAAGAATCTCGGGGATCAATTAAATGTAACCGGAGCAAATATTACATGTATTGTTGATAATTTGCAGAAAGAATCATATGTGCAGAGAATTAGCTCGAACGAAGACCGAAGGAAGATTTTTGCGAAACTCACCAAAAATGGTGAAAAACTAATTGCGAAAATAAAACCAATCTATCAGGAAAAAATTAATACTCTGCTTAGTACGATGGGTGAAGAAGAGCTCAGAGAATTAAGAATACTCCTCGAAAAGCTTGATAAAGCTTTCGATCAACTGTAAATCCTTGTATTTTCAAGTTTTAATGCTGACCATTCGTCTTTATCGAACCTTGTTGAAGAAAAATTACTGTACCGGGAAAATACTTCAAGTATATCCTTAACATCATCCTTTAAAATACCAGAAAGTATAACTGTTCCGCCAGGCTGAATTTGCTGCATCATCATTTCAGCATTCTCAATTAGAATATGTCTGTTAATGTTTGCAAGAATAAGGTCAAATTTATCGGGTCCCAGGTCAGCTAAACTTCCAAGTTTCACTTCAATTTTGTCTTTTACATCATTTAGCTCAACATTTTCATTGCCATTCAGCAGACACCACTCATCATTATCGAGTGCAATAACATCTCCCGCCCCGAGTTTAACAGCAGTGATTGCAAGTATTGCAGTTCCGCTTCCATAATCAAGCACTTTTTTCCCTGTGACTAATGTATTTTCAAGAATTTCCATTACCAGTCTGGTCGTCTGATGTTCCCCTGTTCCGAAAGACATTTTAGGGTCAATGATAACAACAATCTCATCAAGGTCAGCTTCATAAGGTTTGTTTGAAGGACGGACAACAATTTTTTTCCCAATCTTCATAATTCTGAGATTTTGCTCCCACTCTTCATTCCAGTTTTTAATTTCGGGTGTGAATTCTTCAATTCCGGAAATATCGAAACCAGACTGCATCAGGAAAGAAGAGATCTCTTCGGTGGAAAGGAAAGAGTCTTCAGATAAATATATTATCAATCTATTTTCTTCCTCTGTGATTCCTTCGAGTTCAAATTCCCAAAGTTTTTCTGAAATTCTCTCGAAATTTTCTGGTTGTGAGTATAGATAAATTCCTCTGAAATTTTTCATCAAAAATACCTTCTTTCCCTGAATTCAATTCCTAAAACCTGTTCCGTAAATTGTTTTGCTTTTGCAACATCAATGTCATCAAAATTAACGATCGTAGCAATAACTCTCGTAAGTGTTTTAGCTTTTTGGATGAAGTCTGTCATTTCATCAAACATTTCCTGATTAACACCCATAATTTCCGAATATTTTACCCGATCGGTTGTATTGAGGCTGACAGATACAACGTCAATTAATCCTGGGAAATCAAGGGTAATATCTTTCTGATTTATTTTATTTCCGTGTCCGTTTGTATTTAACCTTGTTTTTCCGCCATTTTTCTTAACATGGAGAGCTACTTCTTTAACAATATTCCATCTTATTGTTGGCTCACCATAACCACAAAACACTATTTCATCATATTGCTTAGGATCGCCGATTTCGTTAACATAAGTTGCGGCATCAGGTTCTGCTGATTTGGACATTCCAAGGTTATATCCATGGATAAAAGGTTCTTTCTCACGACCACAAAAAATGCAGCCTGCATTACAGCGGTTTGTGATATTTATGTATAATGAATTATGGATTTTGTAAGTGTAATTCACGCCTGGTTTTTTACCGATACCAAAAAGTCTGAAAGCATTAAGTGAAGTAGTGCGGGCAACATCATCCATCGAAATATTAAATATTGATGAAAATTGATTTGCAATCAGCGGCAGATAAGATGGTTCATTTCTTTGTCCTCTGTGCGGTACAGGTGTCATAAACGGAGAATCTGTTTCAAGGAGCAGGTTATCGATTGAAAGTGCCGATATCAAACTGCGAAGATTGTCTGCCCGCTTAAAAGTGACATTTCCAGGAAAAGAAATCATATGGTTTAACTGTATCAATTCTTTCGCATCCTCGAGTGAGCCCGCAAAACAATGAAATTGAGCTCTCAGGTTTGTCCCGGTAAAACGTCTGATAATTGTCATGATGTCATCATTGGCTTCACGGTTGTGCACAATTATAGGGCGATTCAGACTTAAAGCAAGTTCTATCTGGGCTTCAAATGCTTCGATTTGTTTCGCTTTAGGAGAAAAATCATAATAATAATCGAGTCCAATCTCGCCGATTGCAACTACTTTTTCATTCTTTGAAAGATCCTCGATATTTTTAAGCAAAATATCATCCCAATCTTTACTATCGTGGGGATGAACACCAACAGCGGCAAAAACCGAATTGTATTTCTGAGCCATTTCAACAGCCTGGGAAGATGAAGCAAGATCAGTTCCAGGAACAAGAATATAGTTAACCCCGGCATTTTTTGCCCGTTCCAGGACAGCATCAACTTCCCCATTGAAATTCGGGTAAAACAAATGTGCGTGAGTATCTACAAACATCACAATTTCCGGTAAATTAGAAAAACATCTCTAAATTTACTGAAATGTTGCGGATGGGAGAAATATTTCCGATCATCTCAACGTAATAGTAATTAAATAGATTTTTTACTGCTGTATTGATCTTGAGCGGAAGCCCTTTTGTGAACAGATTGAATCCCAGATTTAAATCCACAATAAAAACTTCAACAATCTGATCACCATCTGCAACCAGCCCATACGCGATCAATTCCCGGTCATATTCCTCAACTTTGCTCCAGTACCTTAAATCCAAACCAGCGCTGATGAAGTTATCTTCATAAGAATATCCTGCATTTATCGTATGTCTTGGTCTGTATCTCAGCGGTGTGTCCGACTGGATATTTCGAGTCCATAAATACGTATATCCAAGCGAAAAAGCAGAGTGAATTCTGTCGAAGAACAGATTCCCAATAAATTCTGCGCCTTGAATAGAAGCCTTGGTAAGATTATCAAACTGAATATACGGGCTCCCATCAGTGTTTGTTAGTATGGCCGGTTCAATCAGGTCCTGATACCTGTTATCGAACAGGGAAAGTTCAGCATTTATTTCATCTGAAAAAGAATTCATGTAACTCAATTCAAAAGATCTACTTTTTTCAGGGACAAGATCCGGATTGGGCAGCACAGAAATGCCGCTTGTTACGGTCGTAGTATATGTCTCTGCCAGTGATGGAGCCCTGAATCCTAACCCATATGACGCCTTTATTATTCCAGCATTCCCAAGCTTATAATTAATGCCTGCCTTCGGAGAGAACGAATTAAAAGATCGGGTATTATTTATTTTAAAGTTATCAAATCTTGCACCAAACGATAAAATAAAATTCTCAGGAAATGTTACATCATTTGATGAGTAAAGGGCATAATTTAAAGAATTTGGATCAGAAAAAATGTTTGATTTTACCTTCCCATAGGCTAGTTCCAATCCATTTACGCTGGTGAAACCATCGGTTAGCTTATAAACTGTCTGTATTTCATTACGATAAACATTCGACTTAGAATTATTTGCACTTTCAGACTGGTCATTCCACAGATTGCTATATATACTTGAGATGATCTTAAGAGATAATTGTTTGCTGATAACGCCGCTGTAAACAAAACCTGTGATCATTCTTTCAGAATATTTCAATTCCTGCTGATCACCATCAGGGGGAACGAGTACATTATCCAAGTTTTTCCAGTAGTTAAATGTCCCGGAATTTTTCATGTAACCTGAAAATATAGCAGTAAGTTTATTGTTCTTGTCAATATTATAGGCAAACTTGGAATAGAGTGAATATCTTTTATTCCAATCACCCTGACGATATCCTTCATCTTCATTTCTGGATAACCCAAGACTCAGCGCAAATGGACCCCATCCGTTTGAATGATTTAATGATAAGTTATTAAAGAATCGGGTTTCATTGCTCCATCTCCATTGATCATATTTAGGCATAGCATAGTAACCGATGCCGGTTTTAAGATAAGTTACAGGCTGTGAACTTATTTCTTTTGTTATTACATTTATTACTCCACCGATGGCAGTTGACCCATATAGCGCGCTTGAAGCCCCTTTTACAATCTCCACACGGGCTATATCATTAACCGGGATAGTTTCCCAGATTATCTCTCCGGAATCACCGCTGTAAAGCGGAATTCCATCCAATCCGAGCAGCACCCTTGTTCCGGCTCCACGGCTGTAACCGCTTGAACCTCTTATACTTACCTGATCAAGTGTGAGATTGACTCCCGGCGCATAACGCAATAATTCGTCAAACTTCGAGATGTTCTTTTTACCAATTTGTTCACCACCAATAATCAGAGCGCTTACTGGTAAATCCTCAATTTTCTGTTCGTGTTTGCCTGCCGAAACCAAAACTTGTCCGAGTTGATAACTATTTTCCTCCATAACGATGTTATAAGTTAGATGGCTATTAATATCAATCGGTCCACTTTCAAAAGTTCGAAATCCTATGGCAGAAACCTTCAGTTCATACATTCCAGCCGGAATTTCGGAGAAAATATATTGTCCGTAAGCATCTGATGCGGTTCCATAATTGGTATTTATAAAAATAATATTTACTCCTGTTAGCCCAATACCCTTTGTATCAGTCACAATTCCACTGATAGTAAATTTTTGCGCCAATAGCAGATTAAGGCTCAGTAAAAAAAACATGGCAAATTTTTTCATTGCAAACCTCCCGGAGGCTGAACTGGGGGATTCGAAAAGTCAACTTCAATATCAACACCTATGATCAATTCGGACTCAGGTACGGTTACGCTTCCCGGAGTTCCTGGATTTGAATTATTATGGAAAAGTCCAACCACATTCCAGTCAATTCTATTAAGCGAGAGCAGTATTGTTTTGCTCTGTGCAACTGCAATGTAATTATAAGTGCCGGCTGGTATCTTCCCAATCAGTGGTTCATCCAAAGTCGAATAATCGAGACTTGATGTTCCTTTTGGGATTTCCTTACTGACGAAAGCCAGATTATCCGCATTAAAATCAGCAGCACTGTTGAGAGGTTTTTTAAAGATTACAAGATGTGTCCTTGTGACATCAATAGGCCAATCACCGAAAAATGTGATTTTCCCACTGAAACCTGGTTTCTCATTTACTTCAAGGGGTGCAATGCCTTTGTCACAGCCTGTAAAGTTTACAGTAATAAGAAGGATAGTGGGGAAAATCAAATATTTTTTAAAGTTTAGTATATTCATATACTTAATAATTTCCGGAAAATGTTATGAAAAGCAATGAGAAAATAATATATCCTATCGGAATATTCAAAGCGAAAGAAAAGTATAGTATTCAGGACGTACAATCATATATTGAAGAAATAGTGATCTTACCTGTTTTATTAAGAGAAGTAGTCAGTTTTGATGACCCCTCACTTGCTTACCAATCTTATAAAGAAGGCGGCTGGAATGTCAATCAGATTGTATCGCATGTCGCCGATAGCCATATGAATGCCTTCGTGAGATTTAAACTTGCACTTACTGAGGACAATCCTCAAATAAAGCCTTATAATCAGGATAGATGGGCGGAAACTGCAGATGCTCTTCATTATGAACTAATGCCAAGTTTGTCGATTATCGATGGCGTTCACAAACGCTGGGCTTGTTTACTGAAATCTATGAAATCTGAGCAATTTGCAAGAACATTTTATCATCCGGAACAGAAACGCGCAATAAGACTGGATGAGTTGCTGCATCTATATTCGTGGCATGGCAGACATCATGTTGGTCAAATCAGAATCGCGCTTAATTCAAGAAATCCATTTTCATAACACGAACTCATATTTGGATAGTAGTATAATTATTCGAGGAAGATAGTATCCTATTACACACACTGAGGTGCTTAAATAAATCCGGGTTTATGGATTTATTATGGAAACAGGGGATGGAACATTTTGGAGTTACAGAATCTCTGCTGATTAAGTAACAAAAATAGATCCGGCTAAAAAGTGTGGTTAGATGACTTCTCCTATAAGGATGCTTCTTTCATTAATTGATATAAGATGTTTGTCAATTTCTTCGACTCCTTCCGGTGAAACTACTGCCACAAGACCAATACCCATATTAAAGACCTTTCTCATTTCAGCATCTTTTATATTTCCGGTTTCCTGAATCAGTCTGAAAATTTCCGGTAAATGCCATGCGTCCCAGTTGATTTTTATTGACAGTCCATCCGGGAGTATTCTGTTTGTGTTTCCGACGATCCCGCCGCCCGTAATATGAGAGAAACCCCTGATGTAAGGCTTATCAGCAAGCAGGGATATCAATTTATAGTACGATTTATGGACATTCAGGAGTTCCTCACCCAATTCAGAATTGAGGGTGGCGAATCTATGAGTAAGAGGAAACTTATCGAGAAGCACTTTACGGGCAAGGGAGAATCCATTTGTATGCAATCCGTTAGAACTGAATCCAATTAACCTGTCACCCTTTCTAATTTTACTGCCATCAAAAATTTTGCTTTTTTCAACAATTCCAACGATCATCCCGGAGACATCATATTCACCCGGATTATAAAATCCCGGCATTTCAGCAGTCTCACCACCGATGAGGGCGATGCCATTTTCTCTGCATGCTTTTGCAAAACCTTCCATAATGGGTAAAGCAATTTTCTGATCGAGTTTTGCGAAGGCCAGATAATCCATAAAATACATCGGCTTAGCGCCGCAGACTGCAATATCATTGACACAATGATTTACCAAATCCTGACCGATAGTATCATGTCTGCCATATGATATGGCGACCTTGAGTTTTGTGCCGACACCATCGACACTGGAAACAAGCACCGGATTTTTAAAACCAGAAAAATCCGGTTCATAAAAAGCTCCAAAATGTCCAATACCTGATAAAACATTTTTGTTAAATGTACTTTTAGCCAGTGACTTAATATTTTTTACAAATTCATCACCAGCTTCAATATCAACGCCGGCAGTTTTATAAGATTCATTCATGGTGTTATTAAGTTTGTAAGTGGAGACGAGCAAATATAATGAAACTTTATAACTTAATTTTTGTTTAATCATATGGATAATTACGCGCCGTTTATAAATGAACGGTGTTTTTAGTATATTACAAGGTTAATTTTACCGGTTTAAAAATGGTCTCCTTTGAGCTAAGCGAAAGAGAAAAATCCATATTAAGATTCGTTGTTCATCAGTTTATTCTGACTGCAAATCCAGTCGGCTCCCGAAATATTACAAAACGATATGAATTGGGAGTTTCACCGGCTACTGTCAGAAATATAATGTCTGATCTCGAGGAGTTCGGTCTGCTTGAACATCCACATACTTCCGCCGGAAGAGTTCCTACAGATAAGGGGTATCGGCTTTATGTTGATTCGCTTATGGACCCTCCCGCATTAGATAGTAAGGAAAAGGATTATATAAACGGCGCTTTTGAAAAAGCCGGAACTGACCCGGAATCTCTTCTGAACTTCTCTTCGCTGATTTTAAGTGAGATTACTCATCAGCTCGCATGTATTACGTATCCTGCATTTGATTCATCAATACTTGAAAAAATCCATCTGGTTCCATTGGCTTCCACAAGGCTTTTAGTTGTACTGAACGTATCGTCCGGGGCAGTGAAAACAATTACATTGGAGATCGAATCGGAGATCAGCTCGGTGAATCTTGATGGAGTTCAGGGCATCTTAAATGAAAAACTTGCCGGACTAACTTTCGATGAGATTAAACAGACTTTCAGCCAGCGGGTAAAAGATTATTTAGATTCAGATCTGAAACCTGTGCTCAGATTATTCGTTGATTCTATAGATAAAATATTCACTGATCCCAGGATGAAAGAACAGGCGATTATCACCGGCGCCAAAAATTTTATAAAACAGCCTGAATTTGAAGATCTTGAACATTTTCAGAGTATTATCGAGTTGATAGAAGATAAGGATATTATTATTCACCTTATGGAAAAAAGCGCTTTTATAGGTGAAAATCCGGTATCTATTTTTATTGGTGCAGAGAATGAACGACAGAAGTACAGCGAATACAGTTTAATAATAAAACCCTATAAATTAGGGGGGAAGATCGGTACGCTCGGAGTCGTCGGACCGCGCCGGATGGAGTATTCCAAGGTAGTTGCAGCGGTACAGTATGTTGCTGAACTACTTACAAAAGAAATCAATGAGTAAATTTTTAATAACAGAGGAATATTTAATTTAGTTTATGAGAGAAAAGCATAAGGATAAATCTGAAAAACGTGATCAGGAAGCAGCTAACGAAGAACAGTCTGTTGATGAAAAAATCAATACTGAAAATGCGAATAAGGCTTTCGAAGATGAAATAATTGAATTAAATTCAAAATTAAAAGAAGCTATTGAAAAACAGAACGAATACGAAAACAGTATTGCAGAATTGACAAATCAGAACCTTAGACTAATGGCTGAGTTTCAGAATTACAAAAAACGAAACGAGGCAGATCTAAGGAAAATTATCGAGTATGCAGGTGAATCACTGTTAAAGAAATTATTACCTGTATATAATGATTTTGAAAGAGCATTATCTCATGCCAGTGAATCATCCAAAATTGAAGAATTAACAGAGGGCCTTTCACTTATTTATAATAATTTCACAAAAACTCTTACCGAAGAAGGTCTTAAGAAAATGGATGTAGTTGGAAAAGAGTTTGATTTTAATTTTCATGAAGCTTTGCTGCAGGAGGTATCGGACGTAGTACCCCCTCATACAATAATCAGAGAACTTGAACCGGGTTACCTTTACAAAGAAAAAGTTCTAAAGTTTGCAAAGGTAATTGTAAGTAAAGGACCTGAACAAGAATAACAGAAATAGGGGAAAGACCGGATATTATATGGCAAAAAGAGATTATTACGAAATTTTAGGTATTGAAAAAAATGCTTCTGTTGATGAAATTAAGAAAGCTTACCGAAAACTCGCAATGCAGTATCATCCTGACAGGAATCCAAATGATAAAACTGCAGAAGAAAAGTTCAAAGAAGCCGCAGAAGCTTACGAGGTTCTAAGTAATGATGAAAAGAGGCAGAAGTACGACAGATTTGGTCATGCCGGTATGCGCGGCGGCCAGGATTATCACGGTTTTCGTGATGTAAATGATATTTTCAGCCATTTTTCAGATATTTTCGGCGGATTCGGTGGCGGAGGAGGCTCAATTTTTGACGACTTCTTCGGATCCTCATCATCAGGCAGAGGCAGGCAACGCTCAGGCGGGGTTCCCGGTTCTGATCTGAAAGTTACACTTAAACTTACACTTGAAGAAATTGCAACGGGTTCTCCAAAAAAAATCAAGATTAAGAAATATAATTCCTGCGAAACCTGCAAAGGTACCGGAGCGAGAAGTGATTCGGGATTCAAGACCTGCTCAGTCTGTAATGGAGCGGGCGAAGTCAGGCAGGTGTCAAGATCGATTTTCGGGCAATTTGTCAATATAGCTCCTTGCAATAATTGTAATGGTTCCGGTAAAGTTATTTCGGAACCCTGTAAAACTTGTTTTGGCGATGGGCGGATTCATGGCGAATCAACAATAAGTATCAACGTTCCACCAGGTGTGACCGATAATAGTTACATGACTTTGAGGGGCGAGGGAAATGCCGGGAAGAACGGTGGTCCTGCCGGAGATATTATTGTGATTTTCCGTGAAGAAGAACATTCATATTTTAAAAGAGATGGTGATAATGTCATCTACGAACTCTTTCTTAGTTTTCCAGAAGCCGTTTTTGGAAGCGAAGTTGAAGTGCCGACTCTTACTGGTCGGGCGAAGATTAAAATTGAACCCGGTACTCAGGCAGGAAAGTACCTGAAGATGCGTGAGAAGGGAATTCCGCACCTAAATAGTCATGGTGCGGGGGATCAATTGGTTAAGATAAACATTCATGTACCCAAAAAAGTAACTTCGCGCGAAAAAGAGATACTTAAAGAGTTGCAGGATAGTCCGAATATTAAAGTTCCAGAGGAATAAATAATTAACTGGTTAAGCAAGTTTGGTTTTACAAGGGAAGAAGCCAAAGTAATAATTTTTATTTCTGTTTTGTGTTTAGTTTCCCTTTCATTTTCCTATTTTTCGGTGGGAAGTGAAAATTATTCTGAAGTTGACAGCAGGTTTATTGACAGTCTTACAATTGAATTCGAAAGGATAGCCAAATCATCCGTTATTGAATCAAAAAAAAATGTCGATACACTTGATTCTAAAACGGAACTTTTAGATTTTAGTAAGAATAGTTTATTATATTCAAACAGCGGTAAACTTTCCCCAGGTTCTATCAATATTAACACAGTTGGAGTTGATGACCTGGACAAATTGCCCGGAATAGGGATTAAAACTGCTGAAAAAATTATTGAATACCGATCAGAACATGGAAAATTCAATGAATTATCTGAATTGATGAATGTTAAAGGAATCGGTATCAAGAAGTTTGAAAAGATTAAAATTTACATAACATTATGAAGAATATTTTTTAATTCCCGGAGGAATAATGAATCTTAGAAAAGAACCCTGGTATATTCATGCGGTACTCATCGTCATAATGCTGATTCTGGCTTATGTGCTCATTCAAGTGGCGATAATACAACCCCAGGAGATCATGGAGAAGGAGAAATATTATAAGAGTGAGTCCAGGCTGAGAATGATGAACCTCAGGGAAGCTCAGATTTTGTGGGAGAAAAAGCACAAATCATTCTCGGATAATATTGATTCTCTAATTCACTTTATTAAAACCGATGAAATGGTTGCAGCAGTCATTACCGGAACCGATTCGATTACCGGAAGGCCATCCAACCCATTTAAATTACTTACTCATGGCGAATTCAATCCGGATTCACTCTATTATTCACCGAAATCATTTCTGAAGTTTCTTGTTCAGGTTGATACCTCAATTTCCAGAGATACGATTATTAACGCAAAAGGTAAAATTCTTAAGGTTGATTCTACAAGAAAAGTCGGAACAAAATACGTGATTCTCTCACCCGATAATGACGACAAGATTGGGGATCTTAAAAATGATGCCTTGAGAAATACTGCGTCCTGGGAATAATCACAGGTATTTAATGATATTAGGGGAGAATCATTTAAGTGTTGATATCAATGGCGATTTTGCTCGTCTTACAAACCTGAGGTTTGAAGATAGCGTATTAAGTTTTGATAGCCTTACTGAGGTTGCATTAAATTCTGTTGAAATCGATGAATTCGAAAAAGAGCAGAAAGTTGTTCCCTCAAAAATCGCTGAGATGATTCTTTCGGGAAATAATGGTTCTCCCTTTTTATCAGTTTCTATCTCACCACGTTTTTTTTATTTTTTCGAAACACCTTACGAATCGAAACTATTAGGAAACGAGTTGGATCTTTCGATTCGCTGGGAAATTTCGAAACTATATCCCGAATCTGATCCTGCCAAATTTGATGTGGTGTATTTCAGGGTGCCGAAAAGTTTTCTTTTCGATTATGAGAGGCTGCTCGTTATCTGCCTTAAAACTGAAATAACAAATTCCCTGAAAGAAATTTGTACTCAGTCCGGTTTGCGCCTTAATTACATTATCAATTCTCATTTCGCCTCTAATTATCTTATCAGCCGGTCTTATGGCGGGAATAAACTTATTCCTTCAATTTATATTGACCGGAATTATTTTTCGGTTTTACTTAGTTCGCGTGACCTTGTTTATTTTTTTCGGCAATCGAGATATAACAGTCAGGAAGAAATGTTTTCCTTATTAAACTTCATGCTGGATGAATTATACGGTTTCAATAATTTCCAGGGAATCGATAAGGAATCCCGGAAGTTATATGCTATTACCTCCGGGGCAGAAAAGATTGATCTCCAGATACTCCGAGCCTCAGTCAAGGCAAGGCTTCTTATGTTTAATCCATTCAGGGATCATTCCTTTGGAAAGATCAGAAAAGTGGAAAATAATTCTGGTCACCATTCAGATGGCAGAGGGCTGTTAGCACCTCTCGGCACCGGATTAAGGTTTTACGATGAGAATTATTTCGGGTGAATTTGGAGGAAGGCGGCTTAAAGTTCCACAGTCCTCACTCGTAAGACCAACCACCGACAAAGTCAAAGGCTCCATCTTTAATTATCTGTCCAATAAGATTTCCTTCGAGATGATAAATGTGTGTGATATATATGCAGGATCAGGATCGCTGGGTTTTGAAGCCCTGAGCAGAGGAGCAGGCTTGGTTGATTTCATCGAAAAGAATTTTAAAGTTTCGATGGTAATCAAAGAAAATATTGATACCTTAAAAGTTAACAGCCGATGCAGGATAATACGAAGTGAAGCTGTAAAATTTTCCAAAACCACACCGCAGAAGAAATACGATCTTATTCTGGCAGATCCACCGTTCTTTAAGGATGACATACATGAAGTTGTCCGCAATTTATTAAATGAAGAATTTTTGAACGAGGATGGGATTCTGCTGGTGGAACGCTCAATACAGACTGAAAAAAAAGATGTCCAGGAATTTGGACATGAACCATTCAAGAAAATCGGCGATAGTCTGATTTACGAATTTACCCCGGAATAGGTACAAATAACTTAAGATTAATACGGTTATCACTTTTATCCTGATTATTTTGCCCCTTATCTATTAAATTACCCGCATCATTTAAATTTAATCGGTGAATATTATCTTATCTGAAAGCATCACAATGACAATGCAGCCGGCATATTATAAATATTTTATATTTTAACACATCTCACAAAAAATTACTTGGACATGCGTAAAGTTATCTACCCCGGAACATTCGATCCTGTCACGAACGGGCATATTGATATTGTTATGAGAGCCATCGATCTTTTTGATGAAGTGATTGTTACCGTAGCCAAAAATCCTTCAAAAACTTCTCTCTTCACAGTTGAGGAGAGAGTTGAAATGCTGAATGTCAGTTTGAAAAATATGGAAGGTGTTTTTGTGGATTCGTTTGACGGGCTTGTTGTTGATCATGCTCGTGAAATTGGAGCAGTTGGAATAATCAGAGGATTACGGGCAGTTTCGGATTTTGAGTACGAATTCCAGATGGCGCTCATGAATCGTAAGCTGAATGATGATCTGAGAACTATTTTTCTGATGCCGCATGAGAAGTACACTTACCTTAATTCAACAATCATAAGAAATCTTGCACAGTTTAAAGGGGACATCAGTGATTTTGTCCCCCCAATAGTTGTTGAAAAACTTAAGCAAAAATTTCCCGGCTGATTACATCTCCTTTTCTGCGACGAGTATCCTGTTCTTATTAAAAAGTCCTGAAGCAAGGTGGTCTTCAGTAATATAAACTATTCCTTTCTCTCCGTGTGGTTCACCATATACAGAGTGAACAGATTTTAATCCTCCCAGATATTTTCTTGCATCGGAAATATAAACAAGGTCTCCGACTTCTGCAGCCATATCCTCCATTTCGGTAAATGAGAAATTGACTGTATCGCTGTTGTCGTCGGTTTTTATTTTGAATTTTACTTTTACAGTTTTCCCTTCAGCTTCATTAATTTTGCTGCCTTTGAATATTTCTTTGGCTTTTTGAATTGACCAGACAGTTAATCCCTCGGTATTTCTGACGGCATCGTATTTCACTCTCGATGTAACTATAAGCGATATCAAAAATGAATTGATCAAGGCGAGAGCCAGTGAAACCGGCATATTTGTAATGTTGAGAGAAGTCAGCAAGAAAAATATTACCGTTACAGGGATCAGGATATTTGTGATTTTACGATCAGTCCCTGATTTTTTCCATTTAGCGGTTATATTCCGAAGTATGGTATCAAGATACGTAATAATTACTGCAATAGAGAGACAGACCAGAATATTATAGAGTGCCCTGATATAGGTATAAGGATGTGAGCTATCCATGACAATCCCATGATCGAACGGACCGATCAGCGCTGCCGGGTAATTACTCCCGAGTATCATCAGAGCGACACCGCTTACGAAACTGGCAATAACACCGGAAGGAGTAAATCTTTTCCAGAATGCTCCAAGGAAAATTGCTACTACGAGCGGAGGAGTAAGAGTTGAGTGAAAATATCCATGTGCCTCGTAAATTGTTGGAAAATTCTTAAAAGCCAGGACTGAAATTACCCCGAGTATTGTTATGGCTACTGAGGCAATCCTCGCTGCGAAAAGTTCCTTTTTATCAGTTTCTTTTACGGTATTTACCCTTTTAGAATATGCTTTTATGAGCGGTCTGTGGATATCGTTTATATATATAGCAGCCGTTGCATTGATTAGAGTATCAACTGTGGACATTAGCGCTGCTGTGAGAGCTGCCATAATAAAACCAAATACACCAGGATGCGATACGATATTGGCAACAACAACAAAAATCTGATCAGGAACTGTATTCGGCGGAACGAGGTCAGGGAATTCAATTGAAAGAGCTTTACCAATCCACCCGGCATTTCCAACTACAATAGCTGAAAGCGGGAGCATAAAAAGCACGTTAAATACCGCTGCTTTTCTCCCTTCATCCACACTTTTTGTAGCCATAAACCGCATTATCAGCCCCATATTCATAAATAAAAAACCAACGGAGCCGGCGATACCATCCTGCCAGAAAATCCCGACAAAGTTAAATCCGGATGGTTTATTGAAATGGGCAAGGGGAAGTTTCCACTCTGCCGGAAGCATATCCCAGAATATACTGAATCCTCCCAGATAAGAAACACCCAGGAAAAACAATAGAAATCCTGCAAACAGTAAAACCACTCCCTGAAGCAGATCAGTGAATATGACGGCTGTCTGTCCCCCGAAAGTTATGTAGATACCCGTGATAACAGCGATCACAGTAACAACCCCCATCAGTGTTACAGGGAAGTTACTTCCGAAGAGAACAAAAGATTCGGGCAGCATTGGCAGCATCGCGCTTCCCATTGTGAGGAATCCGATACCGATATAACCCACCATATAAAATATCAGCAAAATTGTAGCGAGGAATCGCGCTGAAGGGCTGAATCGTTTTTCAAAATATTCCGGAATTGACTGGACTTTAGTGTAAATGACGATGGGGAGCCATCCGAATAAGAAGAACGGCATAAAGAACCAATCGTTCAGGTATGTCATAGTTGATGAAAAACCGTTATTAAATCCCATCGCAGAATATTTAATAAAACTATGACTTCCCACTCCCGTTGCCACAATTGAGAAGGCAATAAGCCACCATGTGAAACGTCTTCCGCCAAAGAAAAAATCTTTAGTGTTCCTGTTATACCGTCCGAAGTAGCTCCCGAACAGCATGACGAACATGAAATAAAAAAGCATTACCAGCCAGTCGGCTGAAGTTCCAATATTATGAAATTTTTCCATTATCCTACCAGTATAAAGCTGCTATAGTAAAAAAAGCATGGATGAACATAAAATAGAGATAGCCGAAAATTAAAACCCTGAGCCAGTACTTATGTTTCTTTTTCTTAAGATTCAGGGCGTTGCTCTTAATGGCAAAAATCAGACCGAGGACAAAAAACACTCCTCCCACTCCATATAGATATATGAAGGGCAGCCATGTGTGATAAAATGAAGGCATCAGGAATCCCTTAGCAAATTAATTCAATTATTAAGTTAGGAAGGAGGGAATAAAAAACCAAATTCAACTTTGACTTAAAAAGCTTTAAGAGAAAATTTAACATAAATTTAATATTCAAATATAAAAAGCCCGATTTTCAATTCTGTAATTTTGTAAAATGGCTATAATCCAAAAATTTAATTTAGTACTTGTCTTTTTGCTTGCGATGATGATTCTCACTTCATGCGGAGTGAGGGAAAGTAAAAAAAAGGTCATCTCAATCGGCGGCTCAGATACAATGGTGAATCTTTCTGTTAGCTGGGCGGAGCAATTTATGTCTGCAAATCCCAATTTTTCCGTGCAGATAACCGGGGGCGGATCGGGGATTGGAATCGCAGGTCTGATCAATGGTACTTCCAGTATAGCAAATCTTTCACGAGTGCTGAGGAAAAGCGAAATTGAAGCTGCACGGCAGAGAAACATATTACTTAAATCGTATCATGTCGCTTATGATGGTATCGCAATAGCTGTGCATCCTTCAAACCCGGTGGATTCACTTACTATTGATGATCTAAGGGATATTTACACAGGGAAAAAGAATAACTGGAAGGATTTCGGCGGGGCTGATCAAAATATTAATGTTTACGGAAGGGAAAGCAGCAGCGGCACATATGAATTTCTGAAAAATCTTATTCTGGGGAAAGACAGCTCCGGAAGGGCAATTGAGTTCAGTTCGGCTATTCTTGTTTTGCAGGGCACTGCTCAGGCCAGTGAAGTCATCCGCCGCGACCGGGACGGTATTGTTTATGGCGGACTGGGCTATTTTGTCAGGGGAGAAGGGCATAAATTGTTAGGAATTAAAAAGAACGCTAAGGAACCTGCCGTTTTCCCGACAAATGGTAAAAAGATCAATAATGAAAGTATCAGGAAAGGAATTTATTCTCTTGCTCGTCCACTCTTCTGTTATACAGCTGCGCCGGAGCAGCCGGAAATGATAACTTATATCAATTATATTTTATCTCCCGAGGGTCAGGCAATCGTCAGGGAAATGGAATATATTCCTGTTGATTAGAAAAGAAATGAAAGCGGATTTTCTGAGGCACAGCCATTCTCTGAAGCACAGCAGGGAAAAAATTATATCCTTCTTTTTGATGCTCAGCGGATATTTCTCACTCATAATATTCCTGCTGATATTTGTGTTTCTGTTTTTTGAAGCATCAAAAGCGTTCATTTCAGTTGATCCGCTCTCATTTATTTTTGATCATAATGATTCGCCTACCGGATCATTCAATAAACTATTCGAGTGGTATCCCACTTCTGAAAATCCAAAATATTCAATTCTGCCGCTGCTTGCCGGCACTTTTCTTACGGCAGTTTTTTCAACTCTGATTTCATCAATACTTGGTATTATCTCAGGAATATATCTTTCAGAGATAGCAACACCGCGTACAAGGGAAATTCTTAAACCTCTTTTTGAATTTTTTTCAGGTATTCCTACAGTTGTTATCGGATTCTTTCTGCTTTCAGCAGGCGCTGTTTTCTTTCAGGATATGCTTGGAATAAACCAGAAATTCAACGCTCTGCTTGCTTCAACCGGGCTTTCACTGATAATCATTCCAATAGTGGCAAGCCTCACTGAAGAGGCGCTCAGAGCTGTTCCAGATCACCTCCGGGTTGAAGCATATTCGCTTGGCGCAAGTAAATGGCAGACAACACGTCTGGTCATTCTTCCCGCAGCCTATAGCGGGATTTCTGCCGCAATTGTTCTCGGGTTCAGCCGCGCGATCGGCGAAACAATGATTGTTCTTATGGCTTCAGGAAATGCCGGCGAGCTTTCTTTCAATCTTCTTCAGAGTATCAGGACAATTTCAGCTACTCTTGCCTCAGAGATGGGAGAAGTTATTTATAATTCCGAGCATTTTTTCGCGCTTTTTGTGCTCGGTACTTTTCTCTTTATTTTCACATTTTTATTAAATGTGGCGGCTTCGTTTCTCAGTAAAAGATCAGCCAGGTGGATCAGACGCCTATGAACATTGAAAAAATATTTTTCCGCAGGGATGAAAGGAATAATTACAATAGTATGGCTGATAGAATAATTCCATACATTTTCAGAATAATTACTTACTTTATTCTGACAGGATTTCTGATTATCTTCCTCAAGATATTTCTTGAAGGGGGAAATACTATTTCGGGGAGTTTTCTAACCGAACCGCCGCGAAATGGTTTTTCGTCCGGTGGAATAGGTCCTGCTCTTTTTGGAACAGCATCAATAATCCTTTTAATGCTGATTGTTGCAGTTCCGGTTGGCGTATCCGCTGCAATATACTTGAATGAATATGCGAAAGAAACAGTCCGGAAAAGAATCATCATTCATTCTATCTATAACCTTGCCGGAGTACCTTCCGTGGTACTCGGTTTGTTTGGAGTCGGGTTCTTTATTCTTGTTATCGGACGATTCGCTGACGATGTTTTAGGTACGGGATTGCTTTTCGGCAAACCGGCAATGCTCTGGGCGGGAATCACACTCGCGATTCTTATCCTTCCTACGATTATTGTTACTTCACTTGAAGCTCTGAAAGCGGTTCCAAATTCACAACGACTTACAGCATACAGCCTGGGTGCAACAAAATGGGATGTTGTCAAAAGGGTAGTTATTCCCGAAGCAGGTTCAGGAATAATTACAGGCATTATACTTGCAATAAGCAGGGGAGCGGGGGAAACTGCGCCGGTTCTTTTCCTCGGCTGTGCATTTTTTATGCCTGAGCTTCCGGTGACTTACGTAAATATGGGGTTTTTCAGCATTCCGGTCATCAATCCGATGGAGCAGTTTATGTATCTCTCATATCATATTTTTGTGCTCACAACGCAGTCATTCAGCGATGCATCTACTATACCGGCTCAGAATGGCGCTGCACTTGTCCTTATTGCGCTAATCGGAATGTTCAATGCGGTTGCTTTCTATTTCAGATACAAGTTCCGAAAGAAACTTGAACCCCTTAAAATAAGGGAGGTATAATTGAAAGAAGTTATTATAAATATCAATAATCTGAGCGTCTATTTCGATTATATTCAGGCGGTGAACAATGTAAGTACGCAGATTTATTCGAATAAGGTAACTTCTATTATAGGGCCTTCCGGCTGCGGTAAAACAAGTTTTCTCAGGACCTTGAACAGGATGAATGAGCTGATGCCGGGTTTCAGGATGACTGGTGAAGTTCTTCTTAACGGACAGAATATTTACAGTCCGGAAATTGATGAAATTCAGCTCAGGAAATATGTCGGTATGGTATTTCAGAGAGCTAACCTTTTCCCGAAATCAATATTCGAGAATGTTACCTTTGCATTAAGGATAAGGGGAGTAAAAGACCAGAAAGCACTTGAAGAAAATCTCGAAAAAGTGTGTGTGCAGGCTGATATCTGGAATGAAATAAAAGACAGGCTCCAACATAATGCGCTGGACCTATCCGCAGGGCAGCAGCAGCGGTTGTGTATTGCAAGGGCATTAGCCGGAGACCCTGCAATCCTCCTTATGGATGAACCTGCGACTGCGCTTGATCCTTCATCGACACAGAAAATTGAAGAGCTTATAAGGAATTTATCTTCAGAACTAACCATTGTGCTTGTAACGCATAACTTGCAGCAGGCAGCCCGGATAAGCGATTATACTTCGTTTTTTTATCTTGGGCAATTGGTGGAATCCGGGAAAACAACAAAAATATTTACGAATCCGGCGAATAAACAAACCGAGGATTATATTTCAGGAAGATTCGGCTAAGGAAAAATTAATGTTAAGACCAATAGATATTAATCTGAATAAATTAAAAACACGCCTCTTCAAGATGTGCAGTCTTGTCGATAGACAGGTGCAAGAGGTTTTCCGAGCTGTGAACGAAAATGACCGTGAAGCAGTGGAGCGGATAGAGGAGGCTGAGAATAAGGTTGATCAGTATGATCTTCGGATTGAACGATTATGTCAGAAAATAATTGCGCTGCATCAGCCGGTCGCACTCGATCTCAGGATGATCCTCTCATCATTAAAAATAAATGCGAATCTCGAAAGGATAGGGGATCTTACTGTAAATATCAGCAGAGAATTCAAGGATATTAATATAAATAAAGGAGTTTTTGATAGTATCCGTTTACGTGAAGTTTCTGCTATTTGTACTGAAACACTCAAATATTCCCTCGATGCTCTGATCACAAGCGATGCAGCCCTTGCCCAAAAGGCAATATCGAAAGAAGAAGAACTTGACAATATTGTCAGGGGAGCGAATGATAATCTTATCGAAATTATGAAAAGTGAGCCGGAGAATGTTTATCCCGGTCTGCGTTTCTATTCAATTCTTCAGCAGATTGAAAGAATCGGCGACCATGCTGCAAATATCGGGGAAGAAGTTTATTTTATCCTGAATGCGACTTCAATACGCCATATGCAGTTTGAGGACGGCTCAGGTTTACAGGAACTGGATTATTGAATTGCTGAGAAAAGAGCCTGTTAATTTCAATAACAGGCTGAATCAAGTTGCGAAATAAAGAATCACACGCAAACAAACATTTGGTCGGGCAGCGCTGCTTTTTCTTATTTTTTTGAGAACGTCCCTTAGAATAAGGTTTTTTGAATCCCTGTTTTTCGTGTTTTTCTGCTCATAAAAAGCTGCGTTTATAAGAAATTAAATTTAGGCTTTTTACATTTTCATCTGAAGCATTATAATCTCAGTTTCACTAAACTATTGCCGATAAGCCGTCGGTCCACGAAAAAAGGGGAGGCGTTAGCACGGCAAACTTTAATTAACTAAGCGAAACTTAAACAATGAACAGAAAACAAAGCAAAGCTAAAAAACAGTAAAAGCAAGACAGAAATAGGCGACCGGCTTGTGCAGCAGATTATATTGCCTTTAATAATGATATTTGCACTGGATAAAGTCTATTTTGTCATCGCTGACAATATAAACAATACGATGCTCTTGTGTAATCCTTCTTGACCAAACACCAGCACCCAAATAACGAAGTGGTTCTGGCTTGCCAATTCCTTCAAATGGATTTCGTAGTATTGCTTCTACAATTTCTAAAATTCTCAAGGCAATTTTTCGATCATTTTTTACCCAGTAAGCTAAGTCATCTCTAAAATCAGTGTGAAAAATAGAAAGCCGTCCCCTGGGAATTTTACTTTTCAAGACCGAATTCCCGTTTAAGTTCTTCAAGAGTTTGCGGGATTTCATCATTTTCTTGAACTTTCAACAATGCTTTTAATAATCTTTGAGCGTTTTTTGGTGAACGAAGTAAATGAGCAGTTTCAAGAATGCTCGACAACTCACTTTCTGAAATTAATGCAACATTCTCAGCATTCTTACGATTAATAATTACAACTTCATTATTAAGTGAAACTTCATCTAATAGTTTTGCAAGATTGGCTCTCGCTTGAGTATATGTTAAACTTATCGCCATTTTAGATCCTTTTAAATTGTACAGACACAATGTACATATAAAGATGACATTCTACAAATATTAGTCGAATTTTACGGCAAAATAACCAATCATAAATAATGTAATGCACCCATAAAAGCCTATCTATTGAATTTGTTTAAAAATAATATTCATTTTCTGCATAGTAACCTAACTTTAAAGAATTTTATCACTAAATGACAAAAAAAATAATAAAAATATATTACCGATAATCATTTGCTGTTAAAATTCTGTTGTCAGCCCGACACGTTGGCGGATAAATACGAAACGAACACATGCAAAATTGTGCTGATATTACTTGGTTTTTTGCCAAAACTTATCAATTGTCAAATGCATAATTGCCGTTTTTTATCTTCCATTTTTAAAATTGCAAAAGAATAATGCCGCCTGCCAGGGGTAAGCGCTCCAAATATCGGGCACCAAAGGAAACTGATCTATTTTTAACGAAGAAAAATCCTGCAATAAATATCCCTCTTATATTAAAATGAAATTAATAAATAAAACTGAGCCTTTGGTATTTGTATCATTGTATTTAACAGTAAAGGTTAATTACCCTGAATTATTTAACTTTGGATTTTAATTTTTACCGGTCTATGAGAAAATTTACATTAATATTTCTGCTTCTGATATGCAGCAGCCATCTTATGGGGCAGGATGGTTTTGTTTTATTCCCTGAGGGCATCAACTTTCTTCCGCTGCGAGCCAATATCGAAGAGCCGAGATTAGGGGTAATGTATTTCCCTGATAACGCAAATCTTAAGGTTGATATCGGCAATTCAAGTGATCTTATCGGATACAAATGGGATAGCGGCGCTTCGTTTTTTACGATGGGTATCGACTTTATGGCTTACGGGCTGGCATCCAGTTTTGCCGGGAACAGGCTTCAGATTGACGCACTCGACGGGTTTTTCGGGGGTAATGCTTCATTTACCAGAAATTACGGCGATTATGATTTCCAGATACGTGCGAGAATTATCCACAACAGCGCTCACCTCGTGGATGGCAGTTATAATCTTTCCGCAGACGAATGGAGAAACAAAAGATACCCCGTTGCATACACGCGGGATTTCGGTGAAGTGACAACTGCTTTCAGGAAATTCTCTTACTCTTATGATTACAGAATTTACGGTTCGGTCTCATACAGCACACTCGTCAGACCGGGACAAATAAAAAAATATGCTTTTAATACCGGAGCAGAGTTTAATTTTGATACAGGCCCGAAAGTTGGCGGAAAACAATTAAAAATAATTTCTGCTTATCACATGTCACTTGAAGGCACTCCGGAATATCAGGCGGTGCATCATATTATGGCGGGCGTCAAATTTGGAGGATCATATAATAAAGGAGTTGTTTTCTATATTTCATATTTTGCCGGGAAAAATATGTTCAGCGAATATTTTGAAGAAAATATAAAAAAGCTGACAGCCGGCTTTTTTGTTGATTTTTAGAAGGATGTGGGTTTGAGTAAAATCTGGGACCTGATAATTCATAAAAAAGCGCTTCTTCTTAATATTTACAGACTGATAATAAGCGTTCTCCTCTTATATTTCCTTATTAAATACATTCATCCCACCGAGATAAAGGAAGCATTTTTAAAGATTGATCTGCTCTTTCTTTTTTTCGGTATTCTGGCTTTTGCAGTGCATTTTTATTCTCGCTTTATTGTCTGGAAAATAATCTGTTCAAAGCATCTCGGCATAAATGAAAACAGTACTGCGCTTAAATCACTGCTCGGAGGTTATGCCTCCGGAATAACAACACCTCTGCGGGTGGGGGATTTTTTAGGCAGGGTTATAATGCTCGATCATAAAAAAGCCGCCGATATTACTGCTGCAACATCTCTCGACAGGGTTATTCCTTATCTTGTGCTTTTTTTTGCCGGCGGGATAATGACTCAGCTTTATCTTGTGTTTTTTATGGGACTCTCTGTCGTTTACTTTTTCCTGATACTTGCAGCAACTCTTCTTTACGGATATTTTATTTATAAAATCACTCTCCGGAGGGATTTTATCCGGAAATACTACACCCGACTTTACCGTTTTGAGATGATGAAGCAGTTTCTGGATAGCCTCAGGGCATTAAAACTATTAGGAAAAAAACTTATCGAAAAGTTATTCCTCATAACTTTTATCTCATTCCTTTTTAACTGCCTTGAATATGCTTTCTTAATGGCGGCTTTTTCAGGTGATTATGACTTCCATATTTATATGCTCGGAATTGCGGCTGTCTTTTTCACAAAAAGTTTTATTCCTGTTGCCTTCGGGGAAGTTGGAGTTCGGGAAGGTCTTGCCGTTTTTTATTTCTCACAGGTTGGGATACATTATTCTGCTGCCTTCAATTCTGCTGTTATGCTATTTATCATTAATATTGCATTACCTGCTCTTATCGGCGGCTATCTTGTGTTAAGAAAGAAAAAATGACTTCTGCGCTTTATTACATTTTAATGACGGTCAGTTTTATCGTTTACCTCCGCTTTATGGGGTCAATAATCGCAGGACTCAGAAAACCAGAATCTGAAATACAGCCAGGCGCGGTATTCCCTTTTGTTAATGTTCTGGTGATTTTCAGAAACGAAGAAGAGCGGATAAAAGCTAATATTGAATCTTTGCTTCGTCAGGATTATCCTGCGGAGATGTATAAGATACTATATATTGATGATGATTCGGATGATAATTCTGTTAAAATATTATCGGGTTATCTGCATGACAAAAGAATAAACCTGATCAGGGTCAGCCGCCCCGAAAATCAAATCTCTTTTAAGAAACATGCTATTTCCGAAGCGGTTAAAATAAGCGGCGCAGAATTAATTTTGATTACGGATGCTGATTCAGTTCCTTCGGATAAATGGATCTCTTCAATGGCTGATTCCTTCGGGGAAAATACGGGTTTTACTGCGGGACCTGTAAAATTTGAGTCCGGCGATACATTGTTTCAGAAAGTTCAGCAATTAGAATTTGCAGGGCTTATATCTGCCGCTGCCGGTTTAATCAGGAGCAACCGCCCTGTAACCTGCAGCGGTGCGAACATCGCTTTCCGAAAACAGGCATTTTTTGATGCGGGCGGTTATGAAGGTAATATTTTCCTCGCGTCTGGAGATGATGAATTTCTTATGCAGAAAATCGCTGCTGAAACCAGTTATAATGTAATATTTAACAGCAGCCCGGATTCACGTGTATTTACCCGCACGAATCCTACCCTCAGTGATTTTGTTTCGCAGAGGCAGAGATGGGCAAGCAAAGGCTTTTTTTATAAAGACAAAATGCTCGTTGCAGAATTAGTTTTTATTTTTGTTTTTTTTATCTCGCTCCCGGCGGCAATTTTCGGCGGGATTTTTTACGATCCGATATTATTATTTTTAGGGATATCTGCTTTTCTTATCAAATCGGCTCTGGATTTTTATGCTTTAAAACTTTCTGAACCATTCACCGGGGTAATACCTGTCCTGAATGTATTTTTAGCTGCATCACTTTTCCATATACCTTATATTATATATTCAGCGCTGAGCGGGACAACAGGTGGTTTTTCATGGAAAGGAAGGAAGCGCTCCCGTTGAGAAAGTTATATTACGACCCCTCATCTATTGGCAGACTGGTTTACCCGCGTGCAGTATGGAGAAGCAGAAGGGGAATCCTTTTGACTTTCGACGATGGTCCTGAACCGGCTTCCACACCGGAAATTTTATCTTTATTAGAGAAGAAGGGGATTTCAGCGGTATTTTTCTGCACAGGTGCAAATTTGCTGAAATCGCCTGAAGTAGCGCGAGAAACCCTTAACCGTGGGCATACTTTGGGTATTCACGGATACGATCACAGAAATATGCTGATTATGAAAAAAGCTGATATTCTCGGTCAGATAAGCAGAACGGGAGAGGTTTTCAGAGATATTGGCATTGAGCAGCCGAAATATTTCCGTCCGCCATTTGGGTTAATCAGTCCGTTTATGATCGGGAGTCTGCAAAAATTCGGCGTTCAAACCGTTTTATGGTCGATGTTGACATGTGATTACTTAAATGACTCAAATATTGTTAAATTTAGCATCCGAAATTATTTGAATCTGGAATCGCTGGTGGTCTTTCATGATCGACCATCAAATCTGGAAACAACTCTTTCAGGAATAGATTATTTGACAGAAACTGCTGCAGAAAAAAAGATTAAAATAGGAATTCCCGCTGAATGTTTGAACTGATATTTGGTATCGTAATATTAGGCTATCTGATACAGCAGGTTATTTTTGTTTACGGCGCCTCAAAAAAATATGCTACTCTGCCGGAATCGGAATTTCCTACAATAAGTATTCTTGTTGCAGCCCGGAATGAAGAAAACAATATCATTGCCTGCCTTGAATCACTTGATCGTTTGGATTATGACCGCAGTAAGATGGAAATAATAATAATCGATGACCACTCGACCGATAAGACGGCTGAATTGGTCCGAAAATTTATTGAGGGAAAAGAATATTTCAACACCATGTCCCCGGAAAAGAATCTCGGTCATCTTAAAGGAAAAGCAAATGCCCTTGCAAACGCATTGAAGACTGCAAAGGGAGAAATAATTCTTACAACTGATGCAGACTGTGCTGTTTCAGCCGACTGGGCAAAAACAATGACTTCTTATTTCACCGGCAATGTTGCAATGGTAGGCGGATACACAAATCAGACCGGCACGGCTCCGTTTCTTGAGATGCAGTCGCTCGACTTTATTTATCTGCTTGCGGTTGCCGCCGGGACTATGAATCTTGGCAAACCTCTTAGTTGTATCGGGAATAATATGGCTTACCGGAGAAGCGTTTACGAGGAAGTTGGCGGTTATGAGGCTATACCTTTTTCGGTCACTGAAGATTTTAAGCTGCTGATGGCGATGTATAATCTTAAGAAATACAAGTTTATATCTCCGCTCGATAAAGGAACTTTAGTTACTTCAATGCCCTGTGAGAATCTGAACTCATTGGTAAGACAGAAAAAGCGCTGGGGAGTCGGGGGATTAGACAGCGATCTCAGCGGATTTACGGTTCTCTCTTTTGGTCTTCTGGCACATGCGGGCATCTTACTTTTACCATTGTTTTTCTCATGGACAGTTTTAGCTTTTGCCTTGATCAAATTTTTTGCAGATTATATTTTCCTTCAATATTTTCATCGTAAACTTGAATTAAAATTTAAATTATCTGGTTTTATAACATTTCAGATCTATTTTATCATTTATGTAATCCTGCTCCCGCTTTCGCTGATTTTCAGCAGGAAAGTTGTTTGGAAAGGCAGAGAGTTTTAATCCGGATTTTAACAAATGAAAAAAGTATTGTTTATTTTATACATATCGTTAACGGTAATTAATGCCCAGACATCAGTTGATTATTTCCCTTCTGATCCTAATTTTAAGCCATACATTGCAAACATAATCGAGCCAAAAGCCGGAGCCCTTTTCGAGTTTAATGAAAATAAGCTGAGGCTTGATATCGGCACATCAATAGATTTACTGCACTGGACAACTGAGGAGAGCGGAACATTTTCTTTCGGGGCTGATCTTTTTACTTATACTCTGCTCAGGGGTGAATCGAATTTTCATTTCCCGGTCGACGCGGTCGATTATTTGTTTGGTATTAACGGAACATGGAAAAAAAAATTCTGCAATTATGAACTTGGCGCAAGGCTGCGCTTAAGTCATATCAGCGCGCATTTTGTTGACGGGCATTTCGAAGGAGCGTTAAACCAGTGGCGTGATGGACTTAACCCCCGAGTTTACAGCCGTGAGTTTTTAGAATTTATTCCTTATTATGCAAGAGGCGCATTCCGTTTTTATGCCGGGGCGTCCTACATATTTCATGTCGATCCTTCATGGCTTGGAAAAGATATCTGGCATCTCGGAGCTGAATACACAATACCTTCGGGAATTTCTGAAAGGATTTATTTTTATGGTGCATACGATCTGAGAGTCGTAAATATTGATAAACGAAGAGGGAATAATTCAGTAAATCTCGGAATAAAAACCGGGTATCCTGACGGCAGAGGATTCAGCCTCTATTTAGCATATTATAATGGGAAAAATATTCACGGCGAATACTTTGACCACGATAGCCGTTATACTGCATTTGGGCTGAATTTCGATTTATGAGTAAAAGGCTATTTATTCACATTGGATTATTCGTAATAACTTTTATTACAACACTTATTGCGGGTGTTGAGTGGACTACCGGGAAACCAGGCCCATATGAACTCAGTTTTCTGCTTAACGGACTTACTTATGCAATCGCGATTTTATTTTTCCTGACAGTACACGAATTCGGGCATTATTTTGCTGCCCGATACCATAAAGTTGAAGTGACTTTCCCGTATTACATCCCTTTCCCCCCGCTTCCCGGGTTTTTTAATTTCGGGACTATGGGAGCGGTTATCAAAACAAAATCTCCAGTCCGGAATAATATTGCTATGTTCGATATAGGCGCTTCAGGACCAATCGCCGGATTTATCGCCTGTATAATTATCCTTGCTTATGGATTTTCCAATCTTCCGCCGGCAGACTATATTCTTACGATCCACCCGGATTATTTCAGCCCGGAATATGGAAAAGACGCTATTTCATTAAGGTTTGGTGATACTCTGCTCTTTTCTTTTATGAGATTGTTATTTACTTCTCCCGGAGATTTTGTTCCGCCTATGTCCGAGATTTACCATTATCCTTTTTTATGTACAGGATGGTTTGGTTTATTTGTTACTGCAATGAATCTGATTCCTGTCGGACAGCTTGATGGCGGGCATATCGCTTATTCTATGTTTGGAGAGAAAAAACATGAAGCTATTGCTTCAATTTCTATGATAATTCTGATTTTTCTGGGTGTGTCAGGATTGATTGATTCATTTTTAGAATTAGGGCTTGGATTTGGCTGGAGCGGCTGGCTATTCTGGAGTTTTGTGCTTTATTTCTTTATTCGCGTAAAACATCCCCCGGTCTGGGAATATAATAAACTTGACAGCAGAAGAAAAATTATTGGTTATATTGCGTTTGTTGTTTTGCTGATGAGTTTTTCACCTGTTCCTTTTGAAATAACATTTTAACTTTAGCGGCTGAATTTTATCACTTGACACATAAAAGTAATTATTGGTATTTTTGACATTAGAAGAAAACTAAGGGAAGAGCCTATAAAATAATTTCTACTTTTCACACACTTTATTATCTATTAAGGTATATTTGAAGGTGGGTGGGGATTATTGTATAGGTTTTTCCTTTTTTTATGGGCATTAAATGAAAAAATTATTCATTCTGATTATTCTTGCTTTGGGCTGTACTGAAATACCTGAGGGAATAGTTGATAGTTCTTCCGCTTCAGGAGAATTCAGACTGACGAAGATAGAAGCACCTCTCTATTTCACCAAAACAGTAACTGATTCTGTTATAACTTTGAACCTGCACTTTACCGGAGAGAGCAAACCTGAGGATATCTGGCTTAGCCTTTCAAGTGCGGACGGAAAGCAGGAAATAATTTCCTATAAACAGCTCAGGGATGATGGAAATACTTCAGCTAATGGTGATATTACACGTGATGACAATATTTATACCGGCAGAATTACAATGAGCGTACTTTATCCTTCGGATTATTATGACTTTGCTTTTTTCTGCAGGAAAAATAACGGGGAAGTTCTAAAAATTGGTGTCCACAAAATCCTGTATGATAATGGCACGAGCAATGAGGCTCCTGTTCTCAGTGATCTGAATATAACCGCCAGCGTTACCAGGGGTGAGAGTTTTATTTTCTCAGTTAAAGCTGCCGATGCAAACGGTTATTCCGATATAACAACTGTTTTCTTCAAACTTTACCGCCCTGATGGTACAGTTGTTATTGACACAAGAACGGGCTTATCAGAATTCCCGATGGATGATTCCGGGAATCTCGATGTATATGGAGACACTCAGGCAGGGGACGGAATTTACACGTTTAAAAATTCGTTCGGTACGACTGCGCCGACAGGCCCATGGAAATTTGAATTTGCAGCAAAAGATAAAGGCAAAAAAATCAGTAATGTACTCACAACTAATGTAACTGTTAATTAATGAAAAAAATTTTGATTTTAATTTTTATAACGGGTGAACTTGCTTTTGCCCAGCTTTTTCCACAGGAGTATAAAACCGACATTCAGAATCTTTCCAAAATTTCGCGTTCGGTTCCGACCGGGAATTCAATTCT
>Ga0172368_10000909_pt1 | contig 41439 bp, 36 predicted proteins | sample Lak11m_FD_114540 | JGI IMG/M metagenome (GOLD analysis project Ga0172368, IMG submission 114540) | Freshwater microbial communities from Kabuno Bay, South-Kivu, Congo - kab_022012_11m | ecosystem: Environmental > Aquatic > Freshwater > Lake | place: Democratic Republic of the Congo: South-Kivu... | reverse complement strand
TTTGCTGAAAGAACTTCAATACAACCAACACATTTTTCAGCGATTTGTGAATTTTATCAGTATCCCAGCAAGTAGTAATTATGTCATCCTCCGTCACGATGTCGATCTCAAGCCTGAAAATTCCCTTGCTACAGCTAAGCTTGTACATTCTCTTGGGATACAGGGCACGTATTACTTTCGTATTATTTCGGAAACATTCAAACCTGACATAATTAAGCAGATTGAAGAACTGGGCCACGAGATCGGCTACCACTACGAGGACATGGATCTGGTACAGGCAGATAATCTTGATAAACATATCAACCTTGCCTACGAAAGTTTCTGCCGCAATCTGGAAAGATTACGGAAAGTAGCACCCGTAAATACGGCCTGTATGCATGGCAGTCCCCGTGCTAAGTATGACAACAAGATGATCTGGTCGAAGTACAATTACCGGGACCTTGGAATCATTGGCGAGCCCTATTTCGATATCGATTTCAATGAGTTCCTCTACCTCACCGATACCGGACGCCGGTGGAATGGCGATAAGGTCAGTGTCCGGGACAGAGTTAACACTAAATACGATTTTAATTTTAAGACCACTCAGGACATTATTGATGCAATACCCCAATTGCCTGATAAAATAATGATAAACATTCACCCCCAGCGCTGGAACGACAAACTTATCCCCTGGACGACAGAACTTGTTTCGCAAAATCTTAAAAATATAGTTAAATACTTCCTGATACGTTCCCGTAATAGCAGATTTTAATCCTCTTTTACCTGCCTTTTTGCATGCCCTATTTTTTCTATTTGATTTTCACTTTTTGGAGCCAATCCTTTTGGGGTTTTCCGAAGGCGTTCTGGTTCCTGTTTGCTCAGTATGCTTTCACTAATGTAATTAATATGCAACTGACCAGCCCTTTTTCTGGCGTTTTTTGATTATAATCTAAAACTCAGGGAGCAAAACGTCATACCGCAATACTACATTTTATTATTAAGATTCTGCGCGCCAACCCGGGTTAAATTTCAGATATGAGGACCGAGTCTTTTTTTGAATCCTGTCTCTTTGCAGTCTGTTGCGAAATTTCCTTATATTTAGAAAATATAAAGTGAAAATATTATGAGTGATATTAAACAAAAATCAATCCGCAAGAAAAAACAACTGCCAATAATTGTTGAAAAGGACGAGGATAATTTTTATGTGGTCGAATGTCCGGTATTTGAAGGCTGTTATTCACAAGGGGCTACTCTCGATGAAGCTTTGAAAAATATCAGAGAAGTTGTCGAGTTAATTCTGGAGGAAAAATCCAATTATAAAATCCTTAAGGATTATAATCCTTCAGAGATCAGTTTACATACAATAACAATTTAAATTATGTCCGGATTACCAATAATTCAAGGTAAAGATGTTATTAATGCTTTGCAAAAAATTGGCTATGAAAAAACCAGGCAGAAAGGTAGTCATATCAGATTGCAGTGTACCGGCAGAAAATCTATTCTTGTGCCAGACCATACTATTGTCAGGGGTTTACTTCGCAAAATATTAAGAGATGCAAGTATTTCTCCCGAAGATTTTATTAGATTGCTGTGAAATTTTAGACATAATTTATTTTAAGCTAAAATAATAATTCGTAAAAACTTTATTTTGCAGGGATGATAAACATTCACCCCCAGCGCTGGAACGACAAACTTATCCCCTGGACGACAGAACTTGTTTTGCAAAATCTTAAAAATATAGTTAAATACTTCCTGATACGTTCCCGTAATAATAAGTATCAAATTCCCTCCTTCTTCTGCAGTAATAGCCACATTCCTTTAAGAATTAATTCTTCGGTCTCCCCATTTCAATTATTCCTGTTTCCGATCCCAATGCTACTCATTGTTTTTGTAAAGAAGAGAATCCGAAATCCCTTTCCTTTTGTAATCAACCAAAAGGCATGTAATATTTAGCCCATTATCAGCATAATCTTATATTATTCGATAAAATTCTGAGCGCTTAATTCTCAGATAGGTCACTTGTGAAATTTCCGTCAAAGAAATTGATGATAATTGCATAAATTTGCGAAACAAATATCTCCGGATATGTCAAAAGCCCTTGTGACTTACGGGGCGGAGCTGCATCCGGATTGCTGTAGTTTCTAAAGATAATTGAACCGATTATCTATATTCTTCTTATTCATACCTTCCCAAAAAATTTCATAATCTATTGATCAATACACATTAATAAAAATCAGGCTCTTGATAAGTTTTGCAGAGTAATTACTATTTGTTCTTCGGACTTCAAAAGTACTTGGTTATTGATAAATTAATGTGAGAGTCCAAAATCCGTTTGGATTTCCTGAAAAGGAATTGGCAATAGGATTCCGGGGTAATTATTTAAATTGGATTCTTTCCGTGCAGTATAGTTGTATTTGAAATATATCCTGATATCCGTTCCACCAATTAAATTTCCGAATTTACAGAAACGCATCTAGGCTGAAATAATGGAAGATGAATAGACAACAATATCCAGCCGGATGAACAAGATGGTTTATATACTTGATTAGCAAAATGAGAATAGTTCAATCATAAATTACAAAAGCAGTTTATTCAAGCACTGAATTATTCTAATCCCTTAAATATCTTTTTCGAATAGTACAGAGATTTTTATATCAGTAATTATATAATTTGCGACTATAGACTTATGTGTATCTAATAATGGAATCAGTTTAAAATGCTTGAAGAATTAATCGGAATTGCAATAGAAGCGGGAAGAGCCGTGCTGGAAATCTATACTTCTGACACATTTTTTGTAAAAGAGAAAAGTGATAAGTCTCCTCTCACACTTGCCGATGAAAAATCGCACGATATTATTTATAAAAAATTGACCGCAGCTTTTCCTGATATACCTGTGATATCTGAAGAGGGAAAAGATATAACGTACGATCTTCGAAAAGGGTATGAACGATTTTTTCTCGTTGACCCACTGGATGGCACAAAAGAATTCGTAAATAAAAATGGCGAATTCACTATAAATATAGCCCTGATTGAAAATAACCTGCCTGTTGCCGGGGTTATTTATATTCCGGTAAGTAATGAAACATATTACGGATCGGTTCACCTTGGTTCCTTCAAAATCGATTCATCGGGAATTGTTTCTCCAATCAACGTCAGCAGCAAATCGATAGATGACGAATTGGATGTTGTCCAAAGCAGATCACATTCCGGCGAGGAAGAATCACGGTTTTACTCCAAATATAGAGTCCGAAATAAATTATCTAAGGGAAGTTCACTTAAAATTTGCCTTGTGGCAGAAGGAAAAGCGGATCTTTACTTTAGAAGCGGACCGACTTATGAATGGGATATTGCTGCAGGACATGCAATTCTTCTTGGTGCAAATGGGTTTTTTGTTACAAAAGATTATGAAAAGCAAAACTATAATAAGCCTGCTTTGCTTAATACAGGATTTGTTGCTTCCTCCTTTCCTGTCACGGGTCTGAAATAATTGTGTGCGAGAAAAAGAGTAGCCGGTATGGTAAACGAATCTGAAAATAATCTGCTCTGGCATCCTAATAGTGTAACACGAGAAGACAGGGAAAAAATAAATTATCAGAGGGGAGTATGTCTCTGGTTCACGGGATTAAGCGGTAGTGGAAAATCAACTATCGCGAACGAACTTGAGCGACAATTGAACCATTCGGGTTATAGAACTTATTTACTGGATGGTGACAATATAAGGTTAGGTCTTAATAAAGACCTTGGTTTTTCAGAGAAGGATAGAACAGAAAACATCAGAAGAATCGGTGAAATTGCAAAATTATTTGTTGATGCCGGAATAATAGTTCTGACTGCTTTTATATCTCCATATAGAATAGATAGACAAAATGTCCGCGATCTCTTAAGTCCGGGCGATTTTATTGAAATTTTTGTAAATGCTGATATTAGTGTATGCGAAAGTAGGGATCCGAAAGGGCTTTATAAAAAAGCACGTGCCGGTAAGATAAATAATTTCACAGGTATTTCAGCTCCGTATGAAAAACCATTAAAACCCGAGTTAAATCTGATAAATGCTGACGAGGGGGATATTATTCAAAATACCGGAAAAATACTTAACTTTTTATACGAAAGAAACATCATAAAAAATACTTAAACTAAACCATTCAATTAATTTAACGAAGTATGGAAAGATATTACATAACACATCTTAAAGAACTAGAATCAGAATCAATTTATGTGCTGCGTGAAGTAGCTGCACAGTTTGAAAATCCCGTACTCCTTTTCTCCGGAGGCAAGGATTCTATCGTCTTGGGGTGGTTATCCAAAAAGGCGTTTCATCCGGCTAAAATTCCCTATCCGCTTATGCACGTCGATACAGGGCATAATTTTGATGAAACAATGGTTTACAGGGATAATTTTATTAACCTACTTGGAGCCCGTCTGATTGTCGCTTCCGTTGAGGCATCTATACGAAAAGGGCGAGTCAGCGATGAGACCGGGAAATATGCTTCCAGAAATGTTGCACAGACAACTACTTTACTCGATGCAATAGAGGAGCATAAATTTGATTGTGCTATTGGTGGTGCCCGGAGGGACGAAGAAAAAGCAAGGGCGAAAGAGCGATTTTTCTCTCATCGGGATGAATTTGGTCAATGGGATCCCAAAAATCAGCGCCCTGAACTGTGGAATGTTTTTAATGGAAAGAAAAATCCGGGAGAGCATTTCCGTGTTTTTCCATTGAGTAACTGGACGGAAATGGATGTTTGGCAATATATTGCAATGGAAAATATCCCTATTCCTTCAATCTATTTCGCTCATAAAAGAAAAGTGGTTCACCGCGATGGTATCATGCTTGCGGTTTCACCTTTTGTTCAAATTGATAAGAGTGATAATGTTGAGGAATTAATGGTCCGGTGCCGAACAGTAGGCGATTTAACCTCAACGGGTGTCTGGCGTTCTGATGCGGCCACTATTGAAGATATAATTAATGAAGTCGCAGCCTCCAGAATTACTGAAAGAGGGGGAAGATTTGATGATAAAAGATCTGATACCTCCATGGAAGAAAGAAAGATTAAGGGATATTTTTAATCAAGACATTTATTAAAAGTTTATCCAAGATAGAAATCTAATTGTGATTTATAAGTATTGATGAAATAATCTTATGCACGCGAAGACATATTTAGATATGGAATTACTCCGGTTCACAACTGCAGGATCAGTTGATGACGGAAAATCGACTTTGATTGGAAGACTTCTCTTTGATTCAAAAGGTATTTTTGAGGATCAGTTGGAAGCAGTTAAAAGGACCAGTGAAAGAAAAGGACTGGAAACAGTTGATCTGGCATTATTGACCGATGGTTTACGGGCCGAAAGAGAACAAGGTATTACAATAGATGTGGCTTACAGATATTTCGCGACACCGAAAAGAAAATTTATAATCGCTGACACACCTGGTCATATACAATATACCAGAAATATGGTCACTGGAGCTTCGACGGCAAATCTGGCGCTTATTCTTGTTGATGCGCGTAAAGGTATTGTTGAGCAGACGAAACGTCATTCTTTTATTGCTAGTTTATTAGGCATACCTCATCTGGTGCTGTGTGTTAATAAAATGGATCTTGTTGAATTTTCGGAAGAGCGGTTTGATCAGATCGTTGCTGATTATAAAGGCTTTGTGGCAAAAATGGATATTAAGGATGTACGCTATGTTCCAATTAGCGCATTAAACGGTGATAATATTGTCGAAAGATCAACGAATATGGACTGGTATAAAGGTGCGACACTTTTACATCTTTTGGAGACAATCCATATTTCGAGCGATTACAATCACCAGGATCCGCGTTTCCCGGTTCAGTATGTAATCCGTCCACAGAAAGTGGAAGGATATCATGACTACAGAGGATTTTCAGGCAGGATTTCCAGCGGGATATTCAGGGTTGGAGAAGAAATTATGGTGCTTCCTTCGGGGTTTTTATCAAAGATCAAATCCATTTCTTATGTCGGTCAGCAAGTAAATGAAGCTTTCCCTCCAATGTCCGTTAGTATTGAGTTGGAGGATGACATTGATATCAGCCGGGGGGATATGATTGTTAAACCGAATAATCAGCCCGAAGTAAATCAGGATATTGATTGTATGATCTGCTGGCTCGGTGAAAAACCTATGCAGATTGGCGGTAAATATATTTTAAGACATACTTCTGCCGAAGTCAGGACTATTATTAAGGATGTAGTTTATCGTATGGATATAAATCACCTCCAGAGAGATGAAGAAGAAAAATCGATCAAAGTTAATGACATTTGCCGTGTTAAACTTAGGACGACCAAACCATTATTTTTCGATTCTTACAAAAAGAACAGAATTACCGGAAGCATCGTTTTAATTGATGAAGCAACAAATAATACGATTGCTGCGGGGATGATCCATTCCTGAAAATGACTAAACCAATTAATATTAAAACAAATTGCCCCTGAACTTCGATTTCCTTTATACTCTTTTTTTATTTCTTCTCCTGACTTTTCTTTTAGTTAAAGAGATACTTTCGCCGGAAATTTCTATCTTTTCAGTTTTGCTTTTGCTGTTGATCGGGGACATCATCTCCGTTAAGGAAGCATTCAGCGGGTTCTCGAATGAAGGTATGCTTACCATTGGACTTCTGTTTGCTGTAAGCGGTGCACTTCAGGCAACCGGAGTTCTGAATACTTTTATTAACTGGGTCCTGAAAGGAAGTCTGAATCATGGGGTGAAGTCTGTGATGGGGAGGCTGTTATTACCAATTGCAATTCTGTCAGCTTTTCTGAATAATACTCCAATTGTTGCTATGATAATTTCACCGGTTAAAAACTGGGCTGAACGTAACAATTTACCCGCATCAAAATTCCTTATACCAATTTCGTATGCTACAATCATGGGTGGAATGTGCACTCTTATTGGAACGAGTACGAATTTAATTGTCAATGGGCTTATGCTTGAAAATGGATATCAGGGATTTGGATTCTTCGAACTTACTTATATTGGATTGCCTGTAACTCTCTTCGGCCTGATCTATCTGATACTCTGGGGAAATAAACTACTCCCTGAAGCCGGCAGCCTCGTAAAGGAATTCTCGAAAAGCAGTCGTGATTATGTTATCGAATTAAAAGTGCGGCCAAATTGCAGTTTTACAGGAATGTCTATAGAAGAAGCCGGATTAAGGCATTTGAAGGGTTTATATCTTTTCCAGATAGAAAGGAATCACAAAATTATTGGGCAGGTACCTCCGAATGAGATTATTAAGGTAGATGACCGTTTATTTTTTACCGGACTCCCGGAAACTATTCTCGAATTGCAGAAAACTCCCGGACTCGAGATTATTGAAGATTTCGAATTTGATCTGAAGAATTATGATTCAGACAAATTAAAATATTATGAAGTGGTGGTCTCTAATTCTTCTCCATTTAATAACCTGAAGATCAAGGATAGCAATTTCCGCGAGAAATATAATGCTGTTATAATTGCAATTCACAGAAATGGTGGAAGGATACGAGAAAAAATTGGGAATATTGAAATCAAAACAGGTGATACACTTTTGCTCTTGTCAGATAAGCAATTCAAGAATCAATGGTACGATTCCCGGGATTTTCTTCTCATTTCTGAACTCACAGGGGTATATTCCAAACCAAGATGGCATGCATTTTTTGCAACCTTTGTATTCATTCTTTCTCTTACACTCTCAATTATTGGACTTATTCCATTAATCTCAGCTGTTGGAATTGCTGCGGTCGTACTTGTTTTAGCGGGGACTCTTTCTAAAGAAAATGTCATAAATTCAATTGACTGGAAAGTGCTGCTTATAATTGCTTCCTCGTTTGGTATAGCTATTGCGATGGAAAAAACCGGAGTTGGTGGATTTTTTGCGGATATCATTCTTTCCGTATCCGGTAATTTCGGTATAATTGGAATTCTTACAGGGATTTATGTCGTAACGGCAATTTATACAAATTTTATTACAAATAACACAGCGGCAGTTTTAATGTTCCCGATAGCTTTTTCAATTGCACAGAGTATGAATCTCGATATCCATCCCCTGGCAGTTGCAATTGCAATAGGGGCTTCAAGCAGTTTTGCCACTCCGATCAGTTACCAGACGAATCTTATGGTTTACGGCCCCGGAGGCTATAAATTCAAAGACTTTCTGAGGGTTGGTTTACCACTCCAGGTCATTGTTCTTTTAATCGCAATTCCTATCATTTATTTGGTTTACTTTTTCGAGTTCTAATTCACTGATCTATTTGCTTTTTGAAATAAAATTAGTTTGGAGGCATAGGAATTAGTTGAGCCATCATAACACAAAAAATCGAATAACCGTAACACAGCCTTCATTGCCTCCTATTCAGGAATTTATTCCTTATCTCGAAAAGATTTGGGAAAATAAATGGCTCACGAATAACGGACCCTTTCACCAGGAGTTAGAGAAAAAACTCGCTGAATTCCTTGGAGTGAAATACATATCCTTATTCGCAAACGGTACCTTAGCCTTAATTACTGCTTTACAGCAGTTAAGGATCACCGGGGAGGTAATCACAACCCCGTTCAGTTTTGTTGCAACAGCTCATTCGTTATGGTGGAATAATATCCAGCCGATATTCGTAGATATTGAACCAAAGTATTTAAATATTGATCCCGAAAAAATTGAATCAGCAATTACACCTCACACAACAGCAATAATGCCGGTACATGTGTATGGTAATCCATGTAATGTTACACGGATTCAGGAGATTGCTCAAAAACATAACCTGAAAGTTATTTACGATTCAGCACATGCTTTTGGTGTAAAATTAGACGGAGGATCCATCTTAAATTATGGTGATCTATCCGTACTGAGTTTTCATGCGACAAAAGTATATAATACTTTTGAAGGAGGCGCGATCATTTGTAATGATGAAATGACAAAACTGCAAATAGATCAACTGAAAAACTTTGGTTTTGTTAATGAGACGACTATAGCTGCTCCCGGAATCAATTCTAAAATGAACGAAGTTCAGGCCGCTTTTGGACTTCTGCAATTGAAATATGTTGATGCTAATATTAAAAAACGTAGAATGATTGCGCAGACTTACAGGTGCGAATTAGAAAACATAAAAGGTTTATCATTTCTGAAAGATATTCCGAATGTAACACACAATTATTCCTATTTCCCGGTTCTTATAGATAAAGACAAATTCGGAATAAGCAGAGACGACCTGTATATTAAATTAAAAACGGAAGGTGTCTTCAGCCGGAGATATTTTTATCCCCTGATCAGCAATTTACCGACTTATAAATCGCTTCTATCTGCTTCTCAGGAAAATCTCCCGGTGGCAAATGTGGTTGCTGAAAAAGTAATTTGCCTTCCGATATTTGATTCACTTAGTATTGCCGATGTAAAAAGAGTGATTGATACAATAATCCATTTATCAAAATAGTTATATCGGGATTTTTGGCTTTCAGCTTAATTGTATTATCATAACTCTTAATTTCCTGATTCCTAAGCATTTTTATTATTGCAGGATAAATTATTTATGAAAACTTTCACAACAGAAAATATTTATGATCTGTACCACCGGATAAGTGCAGAACAGGCAGCGATTCGTTATCCATACTATTATTTTCAGCCGGTAATTTTCACATCTGTAATGATGGATAATTTCAGAAAGCTTCAAACTATCCTTGTAAAGGCAATTAATTATTATGTTAAGAATTTTGAAGCGTTTGATCATATTACCGGACATAGTGATAAGGTGTACAAAATTGCAGAAATCGGACGGAAATATGAATATAGAATTGGAGTATTCAGACCTGATTTTATTGTCGGTCCTGATGGGCAGATTTCAATAATTGAAATAAACGCCAGATATTTTCATGGGTATTTTGCACATGGACTTACTGAATATATTATGGAAAACAAGACGGGGTGTTATTCAACTATCGACTGTAAAAAACCTATTGATCTGATAATTGATCAAATATTTAGATATTTCGGTGATTTTGAAAAGCTCATATATTTAAGAGGTGGTGATAGAGATGTTGATAACCGCTATTTTGAACATTTCTATAAGAAAATTGGAATTGACTATAGGAATATTTCGCCTGATGATATTTCTTCAAGTCACAATTTATTAAAGGATGCTGCGATAATCAGTGGTTTTAATCAGATGGAATTGAAGAATTTATCGGATGATGATGTTGAGTTTTTATCAGCTTCTAATATGTTAAACAATCTGACTACAATCTTTCTTGTTCATGATAAAAGGTTTCTGGCTGTATTATTCGAAAAAAATTTTCAGGCAGAAGTTTTTTCAAAAGAAGAGATCGAATTTATTAGACCATATCTCACTCCCACATTCACAAGAAAGCAGGATAAGGAAGTTTGGGAGATTGCCCGCCTTAACCGTAAGGACTGGATTTTGAAACCAAATCTTCTGGGCCAGAGTGATGGTATTGTTCCCGGATTATTAGTATCTGACGAGAAGTGGGAATCAATATTCAAATCTTCCGATATTGAGCAGATGATTTTGCAGCCTATGCTTCCGCAGCGTACTTTCACAGGAAAAATAAGCAGGGATGGAAAAGAATTCACTGATTATGCAACTGGTACACTTCTTTATTTTGATGATAAATTTTTTGGACCTGGGGAATTCAGAGCAACCTCGACTGAAGTAGTTAATTTTATAAAGGATGACAGAAAAATCGGGCCTTGGATTACTGATGATTATCAGGATTATAAAGATGGTTATTTCCTGTTATAAACTCTGCCTTATTTTAGATCAGGGCATTCAATTTTATTAATAATGTAATTCTTAACATTTTAAGATTAAAAATAAATGAAACATAATTTCAAAGATATTTTCGCGCTTTATCAAAAAATTTCAGCGGAAAAAGCAGAGGTACGCTATCCCTACTATCATTTGAATCCTGTTGTAATCACAAGTGAGAGAATGGAGAAATTCAGAAAATTACAAAAATTGCTTCTTAAGGCTTTTCACTACTATGTCAGGAACTATCAAAAATATGAGCACGTTGTTACTCATGCCGACCATGTTCATAAAATAGTGGAGATTTGTCAGAAGTATGAATACAAAGTAGGCTCTTTCAGACCTGATTACCTTGTGGATACACATGGGGGAATCAAAATATGCGAGATCAATGCACGATATTTTGAAGCATTCTTTCTTCAGGGACTAACAGAATATATTATGGAAAAAAAAACCGGTTGTGTTTCATATATTGATGGAAAGAAACCGATTGAAGCATTCTTGGAGACTCTTTTTGAATACTGGGGAAACTTTGAGCGCGTTGTTGTCCTCAAAGGAATGGATAGAGAAGGGGATATTCGTTATTACCGCCCATTCTTTGAAGAACTCGGGATTGAATTTGTCCAGGTAAAACCTGCTGATATATGCAAAAATCTAAATTTACTTGAGGGTTCCGGAGTAATCAGCGCCATGTCACAGATGGAACTTGATACATTGCCTTTGGAAGCGATTGAAGCCCTATCAGCTTCAAAAATAATTAACAGATTTTCTACTATCTACTTATTGCATGATAAAAGATTTTTAGCTTTACTATATGACAACGATTTTCAGGAAAAAATTTATAACAAGGAAGAAAAGGAGTTTATTTTTCCATATTTGATACCTACTTACACAAGGAAACAGAATCCTGAAATATGGGAAATTGCACGTAGTAACAGGGAAGGCTGGATCCTCAAACCACAATTATTAGGAAAGAGTGAAGGTATTGTACCTGGTCCTTTAGTCTCCGATCAGGAATGGGAATCGGTTTTTGATTCGCCGAAAATCGAAAAAATGATCCTTCAGTCGATGATTGATCAAAGGACTTTTACAGGTAAAATCAGTGAGGAAAGCAAAATTTTTACTGATTATGCAACCGGAACTCTTCTTTGCTTCAATGACAGTTTTTTTGGTCCCGCCGAATTCAGAGCTACATCTCAAACAGTTGTTAATCTGATTAAAGATGACCGAAAAATCGGCACATGGTTAACTGATGAATACCAAAATTTCAAAGGCGACTATTTTATACTTTAAGACAAAGTTTATACTTGAAAACGGGCTAATTTATTTTACAATAATTATATTGGAGATTACTTTGAACATGAATGATTTTATCGCGAAATTTTCTGACATTTTTGAAAACACAGACGTTTCGAAATTTACACCTGAAACTTTGCTGAGTGATATCGATGAGTGGGATTCATTAACAGCTTTGTCGCTTATCGCAATGGCTCAGCAGGAATATAAGGTTAAAATATCCGGGGATGATATACGAAAAGTAACAACGATCAGGGATTTATTTGAAAAAATAAGTGAGTTGTCAAAATAAGACAACCGTTAGAATTAATGTCTTATCAATCTTTTGTCAGATTCCCGGTCTCCGGGTTTCCCCTGTATAATAGTCATTATTATATTCTGGAATTAATGAAATATGAACAATTTTAATCCTTTTAGTTTAGTTGATAAGCGGATTTTAATTACTGGCGCCTCATCAGGTATCGGCAAAGGCATCGCTGAAATATTTTCCGCAGCCGGAGCAGAATTAATAATCACCGGAAGGAATTCAGACCGTCTTAAAAAGACTATAGCAAGTCTTAATGGTGATAATCACAGACTTTTTACGGGTGATTTAACAAAAATTGAAGTGCTTGAACAATTGGTTTCTGAAATACCCCCTCTTCATGGCGTTATTCATTCCGCGGGTATAATTGAACTGATACCTTTCAAATTTATTACTTCGGAGAAGCTGGAAGAGATAATGTCTATAAATTTTACTGCGCCTGCAATTTTAACGAACAAATTATTAAAAGCCAAAAAGCTGCTTCCCGGAGCATCGGTTGTTTTTATCTCTTCGATAACGGGGAATGAGGTTGGAACTGTTGGCGGATCAGTTTACGGCGCGAGTAAGGGAGCTTTAAAAGGAATGATCAAATCTTTGGCTATCGATCTTGCACGAAGCAAAGTCAGGGTGAACAATGTTGCACCCGGTATGATCGAAACCGAAGCAATTGAGGAGTTGGAAACTACTATATCAAAAGAAGCCCTTAATGAAGATATGAAAAATTATCCATTGGGGAGATACGGCAATGTTTCTGATGTTGCTTATGCCTGTCAGTACCTTATATCTGATGCCAGCATTTGGGTGACAGGCACCACACTGGTTTTAGACGGTGGATTTACGACAAAATAGAATTTAGTCCCTAATCATCTTTAATTATTTGAGAGTTACCTATGGCATATATAAAAAAAATCAGTTATTATCTACCCGAAAAAATTCTTGACAATCAAGAGATCAGCAGAAAATTTCCGGAATGGTCGATGGAGAAAATTGGACAGAAAACGGGTATCACTGAAAGAAGGGTCTGCGGCAAGGATGAACTCTCTTCCGATATGGCGGTTAAGGTTGCAGAAAAATTTTTTGAGGAACATAATATTGATAGAGCAGAGATCGATTTTCTGCTTGTCTGCAGCATGAGCCCTGATTACCCTTTCCCGGCTAATGCCTGTTTAATCCAGGATCTACTGGGCATGAAAAAATCAACGGCGGCGATGGATTATGCACTGGGATGCAGCGGTTATCTCTATGGGCTGGCGGTTGCGAAAGGATTGGTGGATACCGGTATCAGTAAAAATCTGTTGTTGATTACTTCCGAGACTATTACCAAATATATTCATCCGGAAGATAAGAGTAACATAACATTATTTGGAGATGCAGCCGCCGCCACATTAATTTCGACAGATGGCGAGTGTTCTTTGGATAATTTCGTGTTGGGTACTGATGGATCGGGTAAAAAGCATATAATTATGCATCGTGGTGGTATGAGAAACCCCAGTATGATTGAAGTTGATGAGAAAATCGACGAGTTTGGGAATGTCAGAAATATTAACTATTTGCATATGGATGGTCCTGAAGTATTCAATTTTACTCTTGAAACTGTTCCTCCATTGATCAAGGAAGTCCTGGAAAAAGCAAAACTTGCCCTTGAAGATATTGATCTTTTTATTTTTCATCAGGCTAATGCATTTATGCTGGAGCATTTGCGGCGGATTTTGAAAATACCTAAAGAGAAGTTCTTTATGTGTATGGAGCATACGGGTAATACAGTGGCATCTACAATCCCAATTGCTATGTATGAAGCAGCTAAGCAAGGTAAAATAAAGAAAGGTGGTAAAGTTTTACTTGCTGCTTTCGGTACAGGCTACTCATGGGGTAGTTGTATTCTGGATTATGAAGCAGGGTACTGATTAATTTTCGTTTTTTCATTTTTTTATATTTATACACCGGGTAATAAACCCCGAAATCTTCCGTTAAATTGAGCATGCTGCATTCCAGATGCCGAATTCATTTTCTGACTTGTGAACTGATTTATGGGCTATTTATCCTTTCGATCGGAAAACATTCAGAAAATATTCTTTAGCTGGCTTTCTTTCGGCTACATTAATAATTGTTATCAACAAATACTAGTTCTTAAAATACTTCGCCGATTTTTTCAATACTAAAGCAATATGAAAAATCTAATAATTATTGGAGCACGTAATCTTGGGCGGGAAACATTCAGCCTTGCTAAAACATGTGCAGAACATAGCCGTGATTTTAAGATCAAGGGATTTTTGGATGACAAAAATTCGGCTTTAGACGGATTTAATTACCCCATAAAAGTTATTTCGTCGGTAGAAAGCTATTCAATCCAGAATGGTGACGTATTTATCTGTGCTTTGGCGGAAGGCAAATATAAAGAGATTTATTCAAATATGATCCTGGAGCAGGGCGGCGAGTTTATCAGCCTTATTCACCCTGGCACTGAGATAAGTGAAAATGTAAGTATTGGAGCAGGTGCAATTGTGCAGAATAGTTGTATCCTCGGGAATGATATTCAAATAAAAGATTTTGTAACAGTGCAGTCCTTTTCCGCGATTGGTCACGATTCCATAGTTGAGGATTATGTGCATATCAGCGCTTATAGTTTTTTAGGTGGCGGAGTGCATATGGCTAAAGGATCATTCACAGGAGTCCGGGCAACAATTTTACCAAATATTAAAGTGGGTATAAACAGTAAAGTAGGCGCATGCAGTCTGGCTGTCAAAAATGTACCTGAAGGATCAACAGTATTCGGGGTGCCGGCTGTCAGATTATAAACGGTTACTCATTAATTTTTGCTGTTATAGTAAAACTAATAAAAATAATTAAATGATATGAAATTTAATATCCCTATTCTGCCGATTACAATTAGTATTAATCGGAAAATAACACCGCCAGTTACACGAATCAGGCGGGATTATAACAAAGTTTTCGTTATTGGTTTTAACAAAACCGGTACAACTTCAATGTATCACCTGCTGAAAGATTTTGGATTTAAGCTTGGTGATCAGACAACTGCTGAGATGCTAACTTTAGACCTAAAGAGCGATCATTTTTTGGACAGGCTGGTAAGATATTGCAAAACAGCTGATGCATTTCAGGATATTCCTTTTTCAATGAGGCATCTTTACAAGGATCTGGATGCGGCGTTTCCCGGATCCAAATTTATTTTGACAGTTAGAGATAACGGGGAACAGTGGTTCAATTCCGTGAGGAGTTTTCACACTAAAAAATTCAGTTCTGATCCCTCTCGTCCACCAACGATTAATGATCTGAGATCATCTCTTTACAGGTACGAAGGATTCCCATATGATGTTTTTCAATTGCAACATAATATTCCTGAGGATAAAATGTATGTAATGGAAGAATATGTCAGTAGATACGAAAATCACATTGGGGAAGTGGAAAAATATTTTGCCGGAAGAGAAAAAGATCTCCTGAAGATAAATGTCGGGAAAGATGAAGATTTCACAAGGCTGACAAATTTTCTGCAGATCGAAACTGATATTAAAGGTTTTCCATGGAAAAAGAAGACCAAAGAAATAAAATAGCCGTTTACATTAAGTCTTGTCTGAATCAGGCAGCATCCGATTAATTTTCTTTCTTCGAATGAAATATTTCCTTATTAATATAATCTTACCATTACTTAATTATTCGCGACTAATTAATATTTACTCAAAATACGATTGATATCTTTATTATGAAAAATAATTCACCATTGGTCAGTGTTTGCGTAATTGCATATAACCATGAAAAATATCTGGAAGAAACTATCATTGGCATTGTTAACCAGAAAACCACTTTTGATTTTGAATTACAGATACATGACGATGCTTCGACTGATTCTACTCCTGAAATAATCAGAAAATACGAAAAGCTTTATCCTGAAATTATCAAGCCCACAATTCAAACCGAAAATCAGCTTTCTCAGGGTATTAAACCCCTTACACGATTTATCTATCCAAAACTCAAATCCAAATATGTGGCTTTTTGCGAAGGTGATGATTATTGGAATGATATGAATAAACTCCAAAAACAGGTCGATTTTATGGAGGCTCATCCAGACTATTCTCTTTGTGCGCATGATACTAATTTCATTTTTGAGGAAGGCGTGAAGGTAAAAGAACAGTTTTATATTAAACCTGCAGAAGGAGATTTTACTTTTACATTTATGGATGAACTAAAAAATCACTTTATCCCGACACCATCCGTGCTTACCCGGCTTCAACTTATTTTGGAGATGCCGACCAATTTTAAAAGCATCGTTTCAGGTGATATTCAACTTGCCCTTTACCTTCTCAGCCGGGGCAAAGGATATTATTTCGCAGATAAAATGAGTACAAAGCGTAGGAATAGGGGCGGGATCACTTTTAATAAAGCATACATGAGTAAGGCATTCGAAGGAGCATATGAATTGCTTTTCTATATCAGTCAGTTTGCACCGCCTGAAAGCAGGCTGTACATAAGGAGGAAAATGGCTGAATATGAGCGGGCATTTATCAAAAAAAGGATGAAAATCAGACGTTTTGGATTCCCAATGCTTATTTTCAGAGCAATTATTAATAATCCTTCCTGGTTCATATATGGCTGGCATAATAAACCTGCAAATGGTAATTAAGCTATTGAGAGTAAAACAATGCTAAAGAACATTAAGAAAATCCTAAGCCAGTATTTCTCTAATTTTTATTATTTCTTCAGATACCTCCGTTTCAGAATATTCTTCTTCCTTGTTATGAGTGTAATGAAAGGGATATTGGATGGGCTTGGGCTGGCGATGTTCCTGCCGCTGCTTAAGATGATCTCCAGTGAAAATGCAGATGCAGCAGACCATAATCTGGGGAATCTCTCATTTATTATTAACGCATTCGATGCCGTTGGGCTGGAAATGACTCTTTTCAGTATCCTCGGGACAATGCTTTTTTTCTTTATCCTTAAAGGTGTGTTTAATTTTCTTGAAGGATATCTGCAGATAAATAATCAGCAATTTTTTATACGCAGGATACGCGTCTCAGGTATTACTGCACTTTCAGGATACAGTTATTCTTCTTTCGTGACAGCGAATGCAGGCAGGATACAAAACACATTGACCGGGGAATCTGCAAGAGTTGCATTAGCGTATAGAAGCTATATGACGGTGATTACAAATACCGTCACGATATTTATTTATTCCCTGCTTGCATTCCTGGCAAACCCTGAATTCGCTTTATTGGTGGCTGTGGGTGCATTTCTTACCAATATCCTGTTTTCTACTTTGTATCGTAAAACAAAATCTCTTTCAGAAGAAGTTGTTAATCATTCTCATAGCATTCAGGGGTTGGTGATACAGCAGGTTGCTTTTTTTAAATATCTTAAAGCCACCGGATTATCGCAGAAATATGCAGGGAGGTTGATAAAAAAAGTATATGATATGGAGGACACACAGAAAAAAGTTGGGACTATCGGCGCTCTAATGACCGGAGTAAAAGAACCTATTCTGATGGCTGTTGTAATTTCAGTCATAATAATTCAGGTGAGTTTATTCAAAGGCAGTCTCGAATTAATTCTGCTAAGCATATTGTTTTTTTATCGTGCGCTAAATAATGTGCTTCTACTCCAGACAGCCTGGAACCTTTTCTTATCGTATTCGGCATCTATGGTTAACTTCAAGAAATTTGAGCAGGAATTATTAACCAACAGCGACAGATTCGGAGATAAAAAATTTACGGGACTTAGTTCTGAAATTGAACTTCGGAATTTGAATTTTAGATATCCCGGAACTGATCTTCTTACAGATATTAATCTTAAAATTAAAAAAAATGTAACAATAGCGTTTGTTGGGGAAAGCGGCTCCGGTAAGACAACATTATTAAATCTGGTCTGCGGTCTGCTTAGACCTTCTTCAGGAGAATTACTTGTCGATAAGGTGCCGATATCTGATCTGGATATTCACTCTTACTCACAAAAAATTGGTTATATCACGCAGGAACCGGTGATATTTGATGACACAGTATTTAATAATGTCACATTTTGGGATGAGAAAAACGAAAAAAATCTGCAAAATTTCAACATGGCTCTCAAGAAGGCAAATATTTTTGATTTTGTATATGATCTCAGAGAGAAGGAAGATTCAAGACTGGGGAATAATGGCATAAATGTAAGCGGCGGGCAAAAACAAAGAATTTCAATTGCCAGAGAACTTTACAAGGATATCGACATATTGATTATGGATGAGGCTACATCTGCGCTCGATTCAGAAACTGAGAAAAATATTCAGCTTAATATCGATTCACTAAAAGGCCACTATACAATATTGATTGTTGCTCATCGGCTGTCCACCATAAGAAATGTTGACAGAATAGTTTTTCTTAAAGGCGGGATGATTCGTAAATCGGGTACATACAGGGAACTGATTTCCGAAGTCCCGGAATTTAAAAGAATAGCTGAGTTACAGGAATTGGGATAGAATCCCACTTTGGATGTTTTATGAAAAATCGATATATTAAATTCAGATAGAATAATCACTTCAGGTATTTCCTGTCAATTAAAAAGCCCAGCTAATATTATTTGTTTGGAAGAACAAAAATGAAACTGAGTTTGCCAATAGCAAAATTGAATGAACTTATCAGCAAAAAAAATATATTGGCAAAACAATCGATTTTGCTGTATTGCTGTAGAATCTCGTAAGATGGTTATACATCACTCTTTGGTGAAAAATTTGATTTTGTGCAGATTGAGCAAATAAACCCGGATGAAGATTTTTTACACCCGTTGGTTATGAATATTGTATTGAGAAAAAAGTAAACTCTTAATAACGGAAACTGTTGTTTTTGGGGAAGAAACTGCTTTGTCGTTCATAAAAACATTTCGATTAATATTCCATCCAAAATTACTAACTTGCATTCCGAGTTCTTTCCCTTTCATATGATAAGTGATTACCAGAGCACAAAGCCTTCAAACCATCAGCATGTTGAAAAGTTTTGTTGTTTGGTTATTATAATTGATAAGAACTAATTTTATAGTTTTAATCCCCCGGGAATCAATTAATTATCGAAATGTTTTAATGACTTGCTGTTTTTCAGTGTAAAAATTATTCGTGGATAAATTCTTATTTTATTAGGAAAAAATTTATAAATGTAATTATATGCCCGGTAATTCTCCGTGGTATTATGTTGTTAAAACAATTTTATGAAAATACTCTGGTTTACAAATACTCCCGCCAACGCAGCTGGTTTTTTTAAGGATCCGACGATCAAGGGGGGATGGCTTCAGGGACTTAATAAGGAAATTGAGGATAAGGTCAATCTTCACGTGGCATTTTTTAATCCAAAAGGACCTGCGGAGTTTACTTATGGTAATACTAAATTCCACTCAATAATCCCTAAGGATTGGAAATTGCGTCTGATTCTCAATTCTTTTTTTAATCTTGATACAGAACGGAACGATAAAGCATTATATCTTCAAATAATTAATAAAGTTAAACCTGATCTGATTCATATCCACGGCACAGAAAACGGCTATATCAGTATTTTATCAGAAACCCGGTTGCCGGTTATTGTTTCCCTGCAGGGTATTACTACTGTCATCTATAAGAAACACAATGCAGATTTTTCTCCACTACAGTTAAGATCAGTTTCATATATTTCAGGCTTGAAAATGGCTTCGTTGCTGCCAAAAACTTATTTTAGTCAGAAAAAATCCTTCTTAAAAAGATATTTGAGGGAACAAAAATTCCTGAGTTCGGCTAAATATGTTGAAGGACGGACTGACTGGGACAAAAGAGTAGCAAGTATTCTCGCTCCCGGTGCAGAATATTTTCATGTTGACAGAATTTTGAGAAACGATTTTTATCAGCATACCTGGAAGAATCCGGGAAATAAAGTGCTGCAGATCCATTCAACTTCAGGCGCCGGTATATATAAAGGACTTGAAACGATTTTTGAAGCTGCTTACGAGTTAAATAATATTGGGTTCAAATTTAATTGGAATATTGCAGGTGTATCCAAAGGAGATCCGATTCTTAGTCTAGTTAAAAAGCATCTTAAAAGTAATTATTCAGAATCGGGCATCAATTTTTTAGGAAAACAATCTGCCGGTGAATTAATAAAAACTATGATCGTATCTGATCTTTTTGTTATGACTTCCCATATTGAAAACAGTCCGAATAACCTGGCGGAAGCAATGGTTTTAGGGATGCCTTGTATTGCCACACATGCAGGCGGAACGTCAACTTATATCAAAGACGGTGAAAACGGAATATTAATCCAGGATGGTGATCCTTGGTCACTTGCGGGTGCGATTCTGGAATTATGGAACAACAAAGAAAAAGCTCTCGCTCTGGCAAAAAAAGCAAAAGAAGATGCTCTCGAGCGTCATTCTGTCGGTAAGATTACTAATTCAATGCTGAAAATTTACGAATCGATAATTGGTAATAAAGACTGACCTTGAAACTAAGTCCTCTTGAAATAATCGAAATATTTTTTCATGTTATTGTAGCTTTTTTCCTGGTGACAGCATATCAGGAATATGGTGAATCATTTAAGTACTTTGCCGCACCATATGTTCTTTATCTTGTTTTGAAGGAAAATCCTAACTATTTCCCGGCGATCTTTATCAATGTTGCCGGAGGAAGCACAATTGCCATTGCGGTACTTATCGGATGTCTGATTCTAACAATAAAACACCTGCGTTACTTCTCCGATATCTTTGGCACGTGGTTCCTTGTATTTGTATTTTTACCCGGGCCTGTACTTTTATATCAGTCGTTTTACAGATACTATTTTATGGAAACAGATATTGTTAATAGTATTATTCCATTGGGTTTTTATCTGGGAATATTTCCATTCTTCTATGGTATTTTAATTTCAAGGAAATTTCCTGTCGATTTATTCAAAGTACTTTATCTCACATTTATTTTTATTATTATCTACAATACTCTTACTATTACTGCTCCTTTGCGGATCGTGACTTTTGTTCTTGAATTATATACTGTAGTTGGAATACTTATTCTTCTTCCGGTAAAAATAAAAATTGGAGTGAATATTTTTTACAAAATCACAGCATTACTTACACTCGTTGGAATAGCCACGGGTTTTCTGGAAGTTAAATTCCACTTTTTGGGGTCTATCCTTCTTGCTGTCTTTATGATTGTGATTTATTGGTGGAGGAATGATCTTCTCCTGAATTTATTGACCAATAAACGACTTATTGTTTTATTGGTACTTGTAATGGCTTACATTATGTCTCAGACATATAATTATTCTCTAAGCAATGTGCCCTTATCCAGTTTTTCTTATACTGATATCACCAGTTATCCGGCATTCATTATGTACAAGGCATTTGCCGACAGAGGTGTTATATGGAATGCCGTTTGGAGCGATATATTATATTATCAGTACATCATGCCTCCCTATTTTGTTTCCGGTTATAGTTTTACTTCGATTTCAGGCTCACGTATTGAGGTTGAATATGGCGCGCATAATCTTTTTCTGGAATTAATGCGCCAGTATGGAATCTTATTCGGAATTATTGTTTCAATTGTTTACATCGCCATCATTGTTTATCTCGGAAAAGTTTTTAAGACAAAATTAGATGATTTTTATGTGCTCTTCCTTTCCGCCTCTGTCTTTGGTATGGGCGTCGTGGCAGGCTTAACAGGTATGTACACATTAATGATCAATTTCAGTTTCTTGTTTATCGGTCTGGCCGGAATTCTTTACGGACATGCAATAGTTAATAATTATTCAGTTGAGCCTGAAAAGGTTCGCTTTTCCACCCGCCGGAAATAATTTTGCTGACTGATATCGAGGCTGCTCCTGTTCTAATTGTCAAATATGATATATTAATTTATGACCCTTATTTATGATTACAGATGGTAAGAATTTTTAATCTGATTGGAATCTGGTCATCAGGTATCTTAAGCTTTATCTCAACGAGATATATGATTCTGCATTTATTATTACTTAATATTTCATTCGGAAAAAAGATCAGATTCTTCGGCAGAGCAAAATTTGTCAGGTCTGGTTCATCAAGAATAACGATTGGCGATAATTGTTCATTTCGGTCAAAACCGACATCTAATCTTATTGGTATCAACCGCCCGTGCATAATTACCGCAACAGGCAGGAAAAGCATTATCAGAATTGGTGATAACTGCGGTTTCAGTGGAACAGTGATAGGGTGTTTTAAGGAGATTATTATTGGAAATAATGTGCTTTGCGGGGCAAATACACTTATTACTGATAGTGACTGGCATGGAAAAGATCCCCGCTCAGGCGAAAACAAAGCCGTTTTTATCGGGAATAATGTCTGGCTCGGTGAAGGAGTTAAAGTGTTAAAAGGAGTAGCAATCGGTGAAAATTCAGTGATTGGAGCAGGCAGTATTGTCGTTAAGAATATTCCACCGAATGTTATTGCTGCCGGCAATCCCTGCCGTGTTATCCGGCAATTGAACCAGTAATTAATCCAGACCGATCCTGTATAATCAGTTTGCGCCAATTATGATCAATATTGATCAGGCATTGAAAAGTCCGCCTAACTCCCTTAATTTCTCTAAAATAGTCTTTTTTATTTAACGATCTATGAAAATCAGAATAATATTCGATAATAAATATCCGACTTTGGGCGCAGCTTCGAGACGCATTCAAAACTATGAACTCGGGCTCAAAAAAGTTGGCGCAGATATCGAAGTTATTTCTTTTCCACCACCGACAAATAATATTTTACTGGTCTTTTTAATTCCCTTCTACACTGTCAGACGTCTGATTAATCTGAATCTGAAAGCGGATATATTTTTTATCTATGGATTTGGGTGGTTTAGTAAACTTGCATTTATTATTTACTCGCAGTTTTCCGGTGGAAAAGTATTTTTCGAGTTAAATGAGAAACCATACACTTTACATGGCAGCGGGCGACGGGAAATAATACTTAAATACACTAATTCAATGAGTCTTTTTTTACTTACAAATTTTGTTTACCGTTTTGCTGATGGATTCATAACTATTTCAGACCCGCTTTCTGAATTTGCTGCCAAGTATGCCGGAAAGAAGGCATTTATTAAGAAAATACCAATATTGATAGACACGGATTATTATTCCTCAGAAAAAATTAATCTGGAAATTTTACACAGACCATATCTTCTTCATACGGCGATGCTGAATGATCACAAGGATGGAATTATAAACGTTTTTGAAGCCTTTGCGATAATTCACAAAACATATAAAATACCATTACATTTTTATTTAACGAACAGGATTGGTTTACCACAGGATATCAAAGCCATTGACCGCATCGTCGAAGAGAATGGACTCAGCCAGTTTGTTCATTATCTGAAAAAACCTGATGATGATATGGTCCTTCAATATCAGCGCGAGTGTCTTTGCACTGTTTTGAATAAAAACAACACCGAACAAAACAGATTCAATTTTGCAACAAAACTTGGCGAATATTTAATATTGGCAAAACCTGTCATTTCCACAAAAATAGGAGAGGTTCAAAACTATCTCTCAGATGGAGAAAGCTGCTTTTTTGTAAATACAAATTCTCCGGAAGAAATTGCAGAAAAGATAGCTTTTACATTTAATAATCCAGAAGAAGCTGCAAGGATAGGTTTGAATGGTAAATCGGTTGCCCTGAAGTATTTTGATCAGAAAACGAATGCCGGTACTCTTTATGATTTTTTCACCCAGGTTATATCCGGGTAATCATTGAAAATGAAACCATGTTAAATTGGATAATGTTTTAATGATGCTGAGAAATATACTCTCAAGAGTCCAAACCAATCTGGGCGGCTGGAATACAAAAAGAAAGATTGTTGTGTTTGACTCAGATGACTGGGGCAGCATCAGGATGCCCTCCGGAGAAGTATATGATTCTTTGCTCAGGAAAGGTATCCGGGTCGATCTTTGTCCCTATAACAGAAATGATTCTCTGGCAACTTCGGAGGATCTTGAGTCTCTGTTCCATGTCCTTTTAAAATTTAAGGACAGAAATGGGAATAATCCTGTAATTACCGCAAATACGGTTGTGGCAAATCCTGATTTTGAAAGCATCCAAAAAAACGGATTTTCCGATTATCAATATGAACCATTTACCGCAACCTTACAACGCTATCCCGGTCATCATAATTCTTTTGAACTATGGCAGCAGGGAATTTCCTCGAAGCTTTTTCATCCTCAATTTCATGGCAGGGAGCATCTTAATATTTTACTGTGGTTAAAATTGCTCAGGGAAAAACAGCCCATTTTTCTTGAGGGCTTCAGGAATAATCTTTGGGGTTTTTCTCCGGCAATTACGGGTAACAGATCATATAATATTCAGGCGGCTTTTGATACAGATGATCAAAACGAGATTGAATTCCATAAAGAGATAATCAGCGATGGTTTGAACTTATTTGAGAGAATATTTGGTTACAGAGCAACAGGTTTTGTTGCTAATAATTATATCTGGGACCTGAAATTAGAGAAAACACTTGCTAAATGTGGTATTGATACGATAAAATCGATGAAATATCAGAAGCAGCCAAAATACATTACAGAGCGCCGCAAACTGATCCGTCGAAGAGTCGGGGATAAAAACAGTGCAGGTCAAATTTATTTAATCCGTAATGTTACTTTCGAACCGGCGCAGAAGTCTGCGGCGTTTGACAACGTCGGAATGGCGCTAAAAGAAATGAATATTGCTTTTTTCCAGAATAAACCGGCGATAATTGACACACATCGGCTAAATTACATCGGCTCTGTTAATTTAAGTAACCGGATACGCTCCTTGCAGCTTCTTGAGGATTTTTTAAAAAGGAGCCTTGCAAAATGGCCGGATATTGAATTTATGAATACAACTCAGTTAGCAGAAGAGATACGGGGCAATTGATTAATAAAATCAATTAAGAAGGCAGATTTAACCTTCCTTTTATCTTAGATTTTATGATATTAATAAATAACTACTTAAAGAATTTAGTCGGCTGGCGAACAAATCGCAGGCTGCTTGTAATTTCAGTTGATGATTACGGTAACGTTCGTCTTGCCTCGAAGCATGCAAGAGATTCTATGGACAGATCAGGGCTCAAAATACAGAACAGGTTTGATGCACTCGATACACTGGAAACATCAGATGATCTCGCAGCATTATTTGAAGTGTTGTCAGCATTTAAAGATCAGAATGGAAATCATCCTGTATTCACAGCATTTTCAGTGCCGGTAAATATTGATTTTGAAAAAATGTCTGAAAATAATTTCAGCGAATATCAATATGAATTATTACCCCAGACATACAGGAAATTAGGTGCAGTGGATGCCTCCGCATATAAGAATGGCTGGATTATTTGGAAGGAAGGAATCAGATTAAAATTAATTCACCCCGAATTCCATGGAAGAGAGCATCTGAATCTTAAAGTTTTTAATGAAAAACTTAAACGCAAAGATGCCGAATTGATCACATCATTAAAGAACCGCAGTTATTCATGCATAAGTAACACCGGTTATCCAACAATTAAATATACAGCTGCTTTCGAATTCAATGATTTTAACGAGAATTTTGCTTTTGAATCTATTATCACTGACGGATTGGAACAATTTTATAATGTATTTGGGAAAAGAGCTCTGCACTTTAATGCTCCCGGAGGCAGAGAAAATTCTGTAATTCATGAGTATCTTAAGAATAATGGGATACTTTTTCTCGATACACCTTTTATTAAATCAGAGCATCAGGGGAACGGAAAGTATAAAAAGTCTGTTAATTATACCGGGAGACATAATAATCTTGGACAGACTTTTATCGTAAGAAATTGCGTTTTCGAACCAACTGAAGAGAGAAATATAGACTGGGTTGAATATACATTCAGGCAGGTTGAAGCTGCATTTTTCCTGAAGAAACCTGCCATAATCAGTTCGCATCGGGTTAATTTTTCGGGTTATATTGATGAGTCGAATAGAAGGCGGGGATTAGACTCTTTAAAAAGATTGCTGAATAAAATATTATTAAAATATCCGGATATTGAATTTTTCACAGCCCCGGAACTCGGTAATCTTATTAATTACACTCTTCGTAAAGTTGGGTGAAAACTTAATTTTATGTTCTTTTTATGGGGAGAATTTCTTTGGAAAATTCAACAGTTTATATCTTAGCTTCAGAAAGATCCGGCACTAATCTGCTTCAGCGGCTGATCTCTAATCACAGCAGATTTGGCGGACCAAAATCGTCTTTTATCATTAATGCTTTTTTCTATCAGCTCAGATATTATTCGAAACTGAATGAAAGAATCCTTTTTGAGGATGTTCTAAATTTTTGTAATCAGGGTTTGGCTGACTGGAAGATGGATGCCGATTATCAGGATTTTGTGAAAGAAGGCGGCAGCGGATTTTTGGACATTGTAAATTATCTGTATAAAAAGAAGATGCAGGAAATCGGGAAGGTTCGTTTAATTTCAAAAGAATTAAATACTCACCATTATATGGGCGAATTGTTGCTGAAGGATCCAGGAGCAAAGTTTATTCATCTGGTCAGAGACCCAAGGGAACAGGTTGCATCTCAGTTAAAATCACCGCAGAAGTTACGGGATGCATACACAGCTATAAATCATTGGATTAGAATCCAGTCTGAAATTATTAACAAACAAATCCTTCATAAGGATAAGGTTATTACAATCAGATACGAGGATATCGTAACCGATACGAAAAAAACAATCGACTCAATTTTTGCTTTTCTTAACGAAATACCTGAACCGGCTTGTTATCAGAATCAGACACATGATTCCGAAAAAATGAAAAGCACTGAGATATGGGATGCTCTTTCAAGACCACTTGGAAATAGATTCGATAAACATAAAGAAATTCTCCATGAGGAAGAGATCCGTCTAATTGAACATTTAGCTGCCGAAGAGATGAGGATATTTAATTATACCCCATATACTACCGGTAAATGGAAAAATTCCATCGGGTTCCGGATCAGAAACAAATATTACAAACGGCAGGTCATAAAAAGGCTGAATTTCAAAGGATCTGATGTTTTTAACTCAAGACGCGAATTTGCCCGCAATATTTTTGAACAGAGGAAGAAGGAATTCCTTAAAACACTCTGATAATGCAGATGGACGAAAAAAAAATTGCTCTCATTCTGCCGGGAATAGTTCCCGGTGGTCTTGAAAGGGTTATGGTTGAGCTTGCAAATTCTTTTTCTCTTGTTGATGGAATTGAGGTACACGTTATCTCACTAACAAAAGGCGAACAATTCTACAGGCTTGAAGATAAGGTTATTTTTCACGAACCATCCTTTTTTCACAGAAGTTTCGATAGAATAACTTTTACTGTCAAAACATTCAGATTCCTACGAATAAAGTTAAAAGAAGTGAAACCACTTTCATTGTTAAGTTTTGGTGGAAAATATAATGCATTCGTCCTTTTGGCGGCAATGGGGATTGGTATCAGATCGTACATCTCTGACAGGAGCAGACCGAGGATAAGCTATGGAAAAATTCTTGATATTCTTAATCCGATACTATACAAGAGAGCTGCCGGAATAATTGCACAAACGGAAAAGGCGAAGCAGGTACATCTGGAAAGGACGGGGCATAAAAATATCAGGGTCATAGGAAATCCAATCAGACAGACCGAAATCTCCCCGGCATTGCAAAAACAAAACATTATTCTGAATGTCGGGCGATTTATTGCTTCCAAGCACCAGGATATTCTCCTCGAATATTTTGCTTCTGTCAACTCTGAGAACTGGAGACTTATATTCCTGGGAGATGGCAAACTGAAGGTGGAAGTTGAGGCTAAGGCGATCAAACTGGGTTTAAAAGATAGAGTCGAATTTCCGGGGGCAGTTAAAAATGTTGACGAATACTATCGGAAAAGTAAAATATTTGCTTTTACATCTACCTCTGAAGGTTTTCCAAATGTTCTGGGTGAGGCAATGTCTGCAGGTTGTGCCTGTATAAGTTATGATTGTGAGGCGGGACCTTCGGAATTGATTGATGATGGAATTAACGGCTATCTGATAGAAGAGACGGATCACAAAAATTATAAGTCAAAACTTCAATCATTGATTGATGATGAAGAATTATGCATAAGATTTGGTGAAGCGTCTCGAAAAAAAATTGTTGAGAATTTTGGAATCCGGATTATCAGGAATAAATATCTCGATTTTATTACCGGATAATAAGTGAATGTATTCAAACATTCTTTTGAATACAAAATCTGACATTGAAAATACTAATGAACAAAGAAATTCATTTAAAATGAAAATTATTATTAATACGGCTCATCAGAGATTCGGAGGAGCAATACAGGTCGCTTTGTCTTTTATTTATGAGTGCCGTAATTTTCCGGAAAACGAATACCACGTTTTTTTAGGACATGGGGTAAGGAAATCCTTAAAAGAATCCGATTTCCCGGAAAATTTTACTTTCTATCCTTTTGATTTCGGGATTCTCAAATTCAGCACCACTTTTAAATTAAATAAAATTCTCAGTGCTCTTGAAAAAAAGATCAAGCCTGATTGCGTAATATCTACATCCGGCCCTACATATTTTCATTCTAATGCCCCTCAGATCATTGGGTATAATTTGCCATTGTATATTTATAGTGAATCACCTTTTGTTCAGAATCTTTCGCTAAGGAAAAAATTCCGATTATGGATCAGAAAAAAAGTTCATTTTTACTATTTTAAAAGGGATGCCAGGGCTTTTACCACACAGACCGATGATGTTAATCTTAGAGTGAAAAAAGCGCTGAAAACTGATCAGGTATTCACGGTGACTAATACTGCAAACGGGTATTATAACGACTGGAAAAAATTTCCGGACAAACTACCTCCAAAGCAGGATAATGAACTTAGATTCTTAACGATTTCTGCTTATTATAAGCATAAGGATCTTGAGATCATTCCACGGGTGACAAAAATATTACGCAGCAATGGAATTCGAAATGTGAAATTTGTTCTCACACTCGATCCGGTTGATTTCCAAAAGTATATTGGAAATGATGAAGATATATTGAATGTGGGTCCTGTTAAGCCGGAAGAGTGTCCATCACTTTATAACGAAACCGATTTTATGTTTTTACCAACACTGGCGGAGTGCTTTTCAGCATCTTATCCGGAAGCGATGATAATGCAGAAACCGATACTTACTACCGATCTTGGATTTGCAAGAAGCATCTGCGGTGAGGCTGCATTATATTATAAGCCGCGTAATGCCGCTGATGCTGCGGAAAAAATAATGAAATTGATAAATGATGATACTCTCAGACGAAATCTCATTAAGAGCGGCACAAAGCAGCTTGAAATCTTTGATACGCCCTTGTCACGGGCAGAGAAGTACCTGAAACTTTGTCGGGATGTTCTCGTAACTAATGTAAATAAATAAGTAAAATCTTAAAATTTTTATTAATTCGAAATTATTAAGGATTATTTTTATGGAAAAATCAGCTTTAGTATTGGGCGCCGGTGGGTTTATCGGCGGACATATAGCAAACAAATTAAAAAAAGAAGGGTTCTGGGTCCGGGGAGTTGATGTTAAGCATAATGAACACCAGGGGTTACTGGTCGATGACTTTGTAATAGGTGATCTTAGAGACCCGCGGGTTGTAGAAAAAGTAATTGACCGCGATTTTGATGAATTATATCAGCTTGCAGCGGATATGGGTGGTGCAGGCTACATTTTTACCGGTGAAAACGATGCCAATGTTATGCACAATTCCGCATTAATAAATATGAATGTCGCTCACGAAGCTACCCTCAGGAAAGTCAAAAAACTGTTCTATTCTTCTTCTGCCTGTATGTATCCGGAACGTAATCAACTTGACCCTGACAACCCTAATCTTGCAGAAGATTCAGCATATCCGGCTGAGCCTGACAGTGAATACGGGTGGGAAAAATTATTCAGTGAGAGATTGTTTCTGGCTTTTCAGCGTAATTATGGTCTTAATGTAAGAATTGCCAGATTTCATAACATTTTTGGACCTTTTGGAACATGGAGAGGCGGTAAGGAAAAAGCTCCTGCCGCAATGTGCAGGAAAGTCGCAGAAGCTCCGGATGGCGGTGAAATTGAGATATGGGGAGATGGAAATCAGACCCGTTCGTTTCTTTACATTGATGAGTGCCTGGAGGGTGTCCGCAGATTGATGGATTCAGATTTTATTGGACCCGTTAATATAGGTTCTGATGAAATGGTTTCGATAAATCAGCTGGCAAAATATGCGATGGAATCAAGCGGCAAAAATCTTAGTTTTAAACACATTGCTGGTCCCCAGGGTGTCCGAGGAAGAAATTCTGACAACAGACTGATAAAAGCGAAGTTAAATTGGGCGCCTAATCAGCCGCTTAAAGTTGGTATAGCTAAAACATACAAATGGATTGAAGACCAATTAAAGTCGAATGTCTGAGGTTAAAACAAATCATGGAATCGGATCTAAAAAGATTCTGTTCCTGAGACAGGATAATAATTCATCTTTGATTGAAGTAAGTCAGTACATCTTAAAAAAGCATGAGAGTATTGAAACGCATTCGCATATTTCAAAATCGGAAAGTTATATTTTCCTTCAGGGAAAAGGTGAATTAACCGTTAATGAAAAAACTTATTATGTTCAATCAGCCGATCATATCTATGTTGATAAAAAGAACAAACACTCTTTGACAAATATTGGAGACGATGAACTTTCATTTATCATTCATCATATTGAATGTTAATTTCCGGAGAAGCAATGAAGAATAAAAAACTAATTTATGTTGACCAGTTAGTGCATTATATAAGTCTTGATATCGTCAATGCTTTTGCGGAAGAATTTGATGAGGTTATTTTGCTTACCGGGTTTATCAGGCAGCATGAGAGACCTCTGAAGGAAAATGTCAAGGTAGTAAAACTCAAAAAATACGAAAGGAATAGCTTTAGAAGCAGAGTATGGTGCTGGTCTGTTTTTACGGTTCAGGTCTGGTTACGTCTTCTGTTTTTATATAAGGGAGCAGCAGTTTTTTTTACAACGAAACCGCCTCTGACTCAATTCTATGGACTGATAACCAGGAGAAGATTTGCTGTCCAGGTTTTGGATGTTTATCCCGATATACTAAAACTTTACAATATTGGTGAAAATAATCTTGTTTACAGGATTTGGGCGTTTCTTAATAAAGTTGTATTCAGAAGAGCCATCGAAGTTTCAACTATTAGTATTAGGATGAAGAATCTTGTAGATGAATACACTGAAGGTCGTGGTGCAGACATTATTCGTCTTTGGAGCGGATTCGGGAATGTCGGACGAGTCGAAAGAAAGAACAACGAATGGGCAAAAAAACTCGGCATTCAGGATAAATTTATTATTCAATATGCAGGCAATATTGGACACGCACATAATGTTGAAGTAATGCTTGAGATTGCTGAAAAACTGAAGAATGACAATGAAATATTATTCCAGATAATCGGATGGGGTGAACGTTTCTCTGTGATTGAGAATAAAATCAGGCAGAAAAATTATCCAAATGTTATGATGTTGCCGATGCAGCCTATTGATGTTGTTAATCAATCGCTCTCAGCAGCCAATCTTTCGGTTATTCTTCTCGAGGAAAAAGTGGCAGATGTCAGTTTGCCGAGTAAGATCTACAATTTGCAGAATTTGGGAATTCCTTTGCTATGTTTTGCTCCTCCGAGTTCTGAATTGAACACTCACCTCAATGAATTCAAAAATGGTGTCCGATTTCTGGAATCTGAGATCGATGAAATTGCGGGTTTCATTTTGGATTGCAAAAACGATCCTCTGAGCTTAGAAGTTTTTTCCCAAAATTCATTGCGTGCTGCTGCCAGTTTCTCGCATAATAATGCTAAGAAATTCGTTGAACCTTTTTTGCGGTGATTAGAGTCTTTTAGCGGCAGATATTTTATGAAATTATTCATCGATATTCTTACAAATAACCCGGACTGCTTCTTGCAGTTCACTTTGACTGGACTTTATGCTTATTATTCTGAGATTTTCCAAACTAAAATGATGTCTAAATGATTAGTCGTTTAATTTATCTCGCATATTACTTCCGGCAGACCGACAAGAAAAAATTAGGTGTATTTCTCGATCATGCTTCCGCTTCGGCTAAGCGCAGCAGGACTTCATTGTTTATTTCAGCCATTGTAAATTCATTGATTTATAATATTTCTATCCTGGAATATTTCCAGTTCAGGTTTTTTGAAAAAAAACGGAAGGAGAAACTGAAATGGGCTGGCACTGGCTTTATGTACGAATATCAGCTTAAAATGAATCCTAAGGCAAAAAGAGATATTCTTGATGATAAGAGGAAATTCTATAAAAAATATCAGAGATTTTTTATTCACAAGGTTTATGAACTAAGTGAATTGAAGAATAATTCAATAGCAGTTCAGTCATTATTGAGTAATAAAACAGGGAAAATTGTACTCAAACTTTCAGATGGCAAATGCGGTGCGCAGGTAGTTATAAAAGATGCTCTTGCTTTTAATGGTGAGGAACTTATCAGCTACATGGTGAGCAATGGATTTGATCTTGCCGAAGAATTTATCGAACAACACTCCGAAATGAACAGACTTTCTCCTTCGGGGGTTAATACTGTTAGGATCATTACTCAGTTGAACAGTACGGATGAGGTTGATATTCTTGGATGTCGGCTCCGGATCACAGTAAATTCTGCCGTTGATAATATGGCGGCTGGTAATTTGGCAGCTCCCGTTAATCCTGAAACTGGTGTTGTCACCGGGGACGCTGTTTACAGCGATATTTCAAGAGTGGATGAATCTTTGCATCCTGTCACAAAAACGGAAATCAAAGGATTTCAGATACCTTTCTGGAAAGAAACTCTTGAATTGGCTGTAAATGCACAATTGCTGCATAAACAAAACCGTTCGATAGGCTGGGATATTGCAGTTACACCTGAAGGTCCCGATCTTATTGAAGGAAACCACGACTGGTGCAAACTTCTGTGGCAGCTTCCTGTAAATCAGGGAATGAAGTTTGTTCTGGAAAAATATATTAATTAGTATTAAAATTATTCCATTAAGATTAAATGTATATATCATTTTTTAAAAGAATTATTGACATTTTACTTTCTGCCGCGGGGATAATCATCATCTCACCCTTATTATTGGTTGTTATCATACTATTATTGTATGCAAATAAGGGCAAACCGTTTTTTGTGCAGGAACGTCCCGGGAAAAACGAAAAACCTTTTAAGTTGATTAAATTTAAAACAATGAGTGATAAAAGGGATTCCAAAGGCAACCTCCTTTCAGATAAGGAACGTATGACAAAAGTCGGAATATTTTTACGGGGATATTCTTTAGATGAGCTTCCTCAGTTATTTAACGTGCTTGCCGGAAGCATGAGTCTTGTCGGTCCCCGTCCGCTGCTTTTTAAGTATATCCCGCTTTATAGTGAAACCCAAAGAAAAAGGCACGATCTGAAACCGGGTATCACAGGATTGGCTCAGGTGAACGGAAGGAATTCAATCTCCTGGACTAAGAAATTTGAATATGACGTTGAATATGTTGAGAATGTGTCGTTTTTACTTGATCTTAAAATTCTCTATTCTACAGTTATCAGAGTAATAAACAGACATGGGATAAATCAGTCAGCAGAAAGACCAATGCTTCCTTTTAACGGATCGAATTAGTTGTTTTTTAATAAAACATAACAGGGAAATTATGAATATCCTTATCACAGGGGTAGGCGGACCTTCACCAAAAAGTGTGTCCAGATCATTAAAATTTCATTCTAAATTAAAAGATATTAGGCTTTTTGGAACCGACAGTAATAAGTATGCCTATGGTCTTTATGATAAAAGTCTTTATGAAAAAACATTCCTTGTGCCGCGAGTTGATCATCCGGATTACTGGAAAGTATTTTACGATATCATCCGGGAAAATAATATTGAATATGCGATAATTTTACCTGAACTTGAGGTTATCGAATGGTCGAAAATCAGTGAGACTCAGGGGTTGCCGTGTAAGGTTCTGCTTCCCGATCATGCATTTACGAATGCTGTTTACAGTAAAGCTAAGATGACAGATTTGCTCAGGGATTCCGATCTTGTTCCCAGGTCATATGTATTAAAAAAAGATCTCAGCAATCTTGACGAAATAACAAACAACCTTGGTTATCCCTTTTGGATCAGAAGTTCCTCAGGCTCAATGGGACTTGGATCGTTAAAAATAGACAGTAAGGAGACATTAAAAAACTGGCTGCTTATTAATCCAAATGTCGAAGAATTTTTCGCCAGTGATTTTTTGCCGGGAAGGAATTTAGCCTGCAAGATGCTCTATTGGAATGGCAATCTTGTAAGGGCTGCTTGCGGTGAGAGAGTTTATTACATTATGTCCAAGGTGGCTCCATCCGGCATAACTGGAAACACTTCATTTGGACGATTGCTCAACGATGAGCTGGTTTTTAACAGAGCAAAGCGTGCTATGGATTCCCTTTTTGAAAAAGTCGGCGCAAAAAAACATGGCTTCTATACAGTCGATCTTAAGGAAGATAAAGATGGTTTACCTTACGTCACGGAAGTAAATATCAGACATGTCGCTTTTTCTATCTGTTTTACAATCGGCGGAATGAATTTTGCGGAAGACACAATCCGCTTATTAATGGATGATCCGTCTTATGATAAGTCTTTCAGGCTGCATCAATTCGCGGAAAATGATCTGATCTTTCTGAGGGATGTGGATTCAGAGCCCCTTGTATTAAAGGAATCACAATTATTCTGACTGCAACGAAAACTGATGCTGACTTTAATATCGAAAAGCATTTGAAATTAGTATTTGCCCCATAATTATTAACCCGGACTGACACACCAGAATATGAAAAAAATACTGATCACAGGAGCTGCCGGATTTATTGGGTTCCATTTGCTGAACCGGCTTATTAGTGAAGGTTACGAAATCATCGGAATGGATAATCTGAATGATTATTATGATCCGGCGCTTAAATTCGACCGGCTGACTGAATGTGGCATTAGCAAATCAGAACTGACCGCAAACAGGATCTGCAAAAGCACTCTGTATCAAAATTACCGGTTTATCAGATTGGATTTGTTGGATATCAGTTCGCTTCTTTCCTTATTCGAAGAAGAAAAATTTGATTATGTTCTTCACCTGGCAGCGCAGCCCGGAGTCCGGTATTCTCTTGTAAATCCCCAGGCTTATATAGACTCAAATATAACCGGATTTCTGAATATTCTTGAAAGTTGCCGAAAATACCCGGTAAAACATCTGATCTTTGCTTCGTCAAGTTCAATATATGGTGTGAACACTAAAATGCCGTTTTCAGTCAGGGATAATGTTGACCACCCCGTTTCATTGTATGCTGCCACTAAAAAATCCAATGAATTAATGGCGCATACCTATTCCCATCTCTTCAATATTCCTTCAACAGGATTACGTTTTTTTACTGTTTACGGACCATGGGGAAGACCCGATATGGCTTATTTTAAGTTCACAAAAGCCATCCTCGGGAATAATCCTATTGAAGTATTTAATTATGGCAATATGAAAAGGGATTTCACTTATATCGGTGATATTGTTGAGTCAATTTCCCGTCTGCTGCCAAAAGCTCCGCAACCCGATAAATCCTTCGACCATTACAACAATGATTCCTCAAGGAGTTGGGCAGCATACAGGGTTTTGAATATCGGCAATCATAATCCGGTACAGTTGAAGGATTTTATTCATGAATTGGAGAAAAACTTAGGCAAAAAAGCCGAAATCAATTACCTTCCTATGCAGCCTGGTGATGTTGAAGCAACTTATGCCGATGTTGAAGAATTAAATAATTTAATTGATTATGCCCCGCGAATCGGAATTAACGAAGGCATACGAGAATTCATTGACTGGTATATCAGTTATTATAAAATCAGTTCCTGAAAAATTCCTTCAGGAATTTCAATTAAAACTCCCTTTACTTATCCTGCTGGCATTTGCAGCATCAGGAATAATAACAAAATTTTTTGGATTCCAGGGAGTCCTGCTTTTTATACCGGCAAGCATAATTTATTTGAAAGTACTGAGTTTTGAGAACAGTTTTGTGAAAATACTCGGAAAAGTCAATTTTATTACCCTGAGTGCAGCATTTCTTTTAATAATGTTCCTTCTGTTCATGGTCATATATCCCGCAATAAATGATCCGTCACATCTTAACGGCAGCGATAGTGATGACGCTCTGAATATCGCCGCAGGCAGGATTTTACAGGGACAATATCCATATTATGAAAAAACTTATCTTAATAATTCAATAACACCCCTGCCCGGGGCTATTTTTCTGGCTATGCCTTTTGTGATTGTATTTGGAAATTCTGCTTTTCAAAACTTCTTTTGGCTGGGATTATTATTCTTGCTTGTAAATAGGTACTACAAGGATAGAAGTGGAAAATCAATTCTCCTTATCACTACGTTTTTCTTTTTCCCTCTTATTCCGTATAATATCATTATTGGTTCGGATTACATCTCAAATTCAATTTATGTCCTGCTTGCCTGTGCCGTTTTTTGTAATTATTGTTTAAATCACCCTGACAGCAAATTCACTCCGCTTTTTGCCTTGATTTTCGGGTTTTCATTATCTTCCCGCCCGATTTACCTTTTACTGATTCCTGTATTATTTGTCTTCCTTTTCAGAAAACAGGGCTGGGAAAAATCCGTGAAATATTTTACGCTGATTATTATTGCGTTTACATCTGTCACATTACCTTTCTACCTTTTTGATCCATCCGGATTTTCTCCATTACATGTCAGTTACAAATTGGATAGGTTTAATGATATTCTGCCGCACTCTGAAATAATTATCCCGATTTTTTCAATCCTTGCAGGTATTATCTGGGCTTTTTTTGCCGGAAAAACTTATGATCTGGATATTTTTCTGCTGATCAGCGCCTTTACTTTATTTATTCCGGTTTTTGCCGGCACAGTTCTATTAAGTATCAAAGCCGAATCATTTGATCCGGCTTACACTTATTATAGCTCGCTTTTTATATTTTTTGCACTTAGCCCGCTATTAAATTTATTCTACGTTAGAAATGGACGGATTAAGACTAATGAATAGCTTTTTTGTGGCGTTGGTTTTCTGTCAATTTATAGACTAATTTTCTTTGTATGAATTCTAAAAATATTTTGAGTGATTTTTTTTTGATAACGAGTTATGCCGACTAAAGTCAACGATTAAACAAACAAAAAGTAATAGAATTTTAGTCGCAGTTGGGATAAAGTAATCCCAACAAGAACAAAAAAGTTCTTTCACATAGTGATAATAATGAATCGTTTACATCTTTTAAGAGAGGACAAGAGAATGAACCCGCAAAGAACGGAGTTATTCGTTATGGGACTTCATTTGTTTCACTCGTTTTTTGTTTTGCTTCCGTGAAACAGGAGCTACTGAATCGAAAAATTGAAATCTACGGTGTTTGAGTTCCAATGGCTTAATAACCGTAATGATTGTTATCTCGGAGTTCTGTTTATCAATCTCCTGATCGAACTTGGTCTTATGCTTGAGCATGCTATAGATGATTCTAAGTATTTTGTGCATAGCAAAACCAAAAGCGGCTAAACCGGTAATTGGCAAATAGCCCGTGCTTCAGCTTTACCTGCCTCTTTTCCTTATGTCTTAGCCGGGATTAAAAAAAATTCACAAGACACTCTGTCCCATTTTTGATCTTTCTGCATTATTTATTATGTTGGATTTTTTATAAGAGGAATTATTCATTGCAGGATTTTTCTTCAGTAATATCAGGTCAGTCCACTTCAACGCTCAGTAATCTGAGCGCCTTTGAAAATTGTGCGGGGAAATATCTCAGCTTTTTAGATAATTATGGTCATAAAACAAAAACTTTCCAGAAATTTTGCTCTGCCTGTTACGGAAATTATTGAACATGTATAAAAATGAAATGCACTGTTTTAGCCGATTTGGGCGCAGGAATTATAATTCCTTTAGACGGATAAAAATTGAGGAATGTTATGCTGCAAACCAATGCAGGATAACATACATGTTTAATAAAGTATTAGGATTTGTAATATGTTGTTATATAGTAAGTTAATAACAAAATATCAGAAAAATGACGGTTTTTTATCCGGCAGAATTCTGCTGGATAATATTCCAGGTTGCAACATTTTGTTGCAGCTTAATTAATAGTTAGCTTTTTAACATAGAGAGGTAAAAATGGATGAAACTAAACTAGCTTTTTTATCACATCTGTCATTTGAAAATAATTCTTGTATCCGAGGTGGTATTCTCATTTCCGATATTTATACTAAACCTTTAGAATTTAGAGTTACCGCACCAATCAAACCAACATCTTTTCAAAAAACTCTATATGGAGATATTCTGAATGAACATATTTTAATTGAATTAATTGGCATTCCTTTATTGAACGCTGTTAAAGGAACACCAGACTTTATATTAGTTCGTGATCCTTTATTTTTAGGCATTAACGAAAGTTTAGGACTAAAAGTAATTCGATTGTTTAAAGAAGATGAGATTACTTACGAAAAAACGGAAGGAAATAGTCAGCAATTACATTCCTCAAGTGGTAAGTATGAACCAATATTTTTTGAAACCACTAAAAATCTTGATGGAGAATTACCTGAAATAAGAAAAATATTAATGGAAATTTTTATAAAAAAGAATTTATTGGAACCATTTGACAGAGTAAACTTGGCTATTCAAGAAGTTCACGCAAAAAATCTAGTTCCTTAAAATTGTTTAGAATAATTAGACATAAAATTGCTCGTTCTATTTCCCATATAGAACCAGTCATAAATGAAAATCTTACTTTTGTGTTTTCATCGGTTAATTCTTTACCTATTCCTAATCAATTCGTTCTCCCAAATGTAGGCACAATCGCTCATAATTTCACTTCATCGCAAATATCAAATGATGTTTTGCTTAGCTTAGTCAATTCTGAGAATGATTATTATTTATTAATCACAAATGATAATAAAGGAATTTGTTTTCTAACAAAATACAGTGATGATGTTGAAAAGAAATATACATATAAGTTTGCCAAGTCCTTAGAATTTTTTGAAAGATTAACTTCTTTTGTTCTTGAAGATTTATTATTATCAAAACCAATTTCATTCGAAGTAGAAATTACTTTTAAACCAACTATCCTTGATTTTTATTTTGATCTTGAGTTTAATTCCATTTTAATAAAAGAACTAAACGTTGACATTTTACTCAATGTCATTACCGAAACCTTTGATATAAATTTTTCTTTTTTAGTATACATATCAAGGAATATATTTGAACCATTAGGTAATTCTAAACACGGTGGGAAAAATTTTTGGAAGAAAAATGAACAAAAGGATCTTTTCGGGAATAGAGATTTGACCGAAAAAGATTTCGGTAAGGGAACGAGAAAAGCTTATGAGGTCATTAGTAAAACATCCCGATCTACTCATACCAAATTACAAGACCCGTGGGATTTATTATATCCCTTATTACTTCCACCTATTGATTTTGATTTTGCAGAACAAATAGATTTTTTTCAACCTTTATATCCATTTCAACAACAAGGCATAGAATTTCTTTTTAATAATAATTCTGCTCTATTAGCTGATGAAATGGGAACTGGAAAAACAGTTCAGACAATTATAGCTCTTCGTTTTCTTTATAGGCAAGCCTTTGTAAAAAAAACGCTCATTATTTGCCCAAAATCAGTATTAGGAAGTGCACAATTAAGTTTAAAAACCGGTAAATCTGAAGGATGGGATGGACATCTATTCCATTGGTCTCCAGAATTATCGGTTACAATTGTTGATGGAAATTCAGAGCAGAGAAGATTAGATTGGCATTATCCTGCACACGTATATGTTTCAACATTTGATTCTATAAGAAATGATTTAGAAAAAGGAATACTAAAATTAGATGAAAATATTTTTGATTGTGTTGTAGTAGATGAAGCTCAAAATATAAAAAATAGAGAATCTGGAAGGTCAAGAGCAGTCAAAAAAATTAATACTAAGTATAGATGGGCGCTCACGGGAACACCTATTGAGAATAAAATTGAAGATATTATTTCAATATTTGATTTTGTTAAACCAAAGTTATTTAAAAAAGAGAATTATACAGCACAACGTGTCAAGAAATTAATTGAACCATTCTTTTTAAGAAGGCTTAAGAAAGATGTATTAAAAGATTTGCCAGAAAAAATAAGGCAAGAGGAATGGTTAGACTTAGATACAGAACAGCAAATAGCTTATGATAGAATTTTAACACAAGGTCGAAATCAAATTTCTTCATCATTAGAATCAGAAAATGAATTTACAATAAGAAGGCACATATTTAGTCTATTAACTGAACTTAAAAAGATATGTAATTTTGCCCCAGATAAAGAAACTAGTCCTAAAACTGATATTCTTTTAGATTATATAAATATAATTTCAGATAACAATGAAAAAGTTCTTGTGTTTTCCCAATATGATAAATATGGTATTGGAATTTTAGAAAAGCTTTTTGCAAAAAACAAAATTCAATACGTTTCTTTTAGAGGAAATATGTCCATTTCAGAAAGAAATAGAGCCATTGAAGATTTCAGAAATTTATCATTAGGTATTCCAGTATTTCTTGCAACAGTAAAAACTGCTGGAGTTGGAATTTCACTTACAGAAGCATCTTTTGTAATTCATTTCGATCATTGGTGGAATCCCGCAGTGATGTGGCAAGCTGAAGACAGAGCACATAGACCCGGACAACAAAATAAATTAAATGTTTATAGTTTTTGGATGAATAACACAATAGAGGAAAGAATAAAAGAAAAACTTTATCAAAAAGGATTGTTAATTGAAAGTGTGATTGATTCATTAGCGACTGAAGTAATTGAAGAAATGATTTCAACTTCCGAATGGTTAGAAATGTTAGGCATACCAAATAATAAAAAGCGTTTTGAAAAAGATTCAGAAAAAACAAATGAAGATATTTTAGGAAAAATTAAATTAATGAACCCTCGTGAATTTGAAATAATATATTGCACCCCAAAATAGTGAGAGAGGTATAAGGTGGAGAGTAAATGATTGATTCAGAGGCACGAAGTGGAGCGAAGCGGAACGTAGTGCCTCTGAATCTGGCGAAAAATTTTTGCGGCATTTTACTATTTTTCTAACACTTTTTTTAGGAGAACCTAATGCCATTTAA
>Ga0172368_10000908_pt1 | contig 41484 bp, 40 predicted proteins | sample Lak11m_FD_114540 | JGI IMG/M metagenome (GOLD analysis project Ga0172368, IMG submission 114540) | Freshwater microbial communities from Kabuno Bay, South-Kivu, Congo - kab_022012_11m | ecosystem: Environmental > Aquatic > Freshwater > Lake | place: Democratic Republic of the Congo: South-Kivu... | reverse complement strand
CACGATTTTGATGTCGCGCAAGAAATTGGCGCCGACTGTATACTGCTTGCGAGCGGACATCAAAACCGGAAAAATCTTGAACAGTGCGGCGCGCCGGTGTTCGACTCTATTCTCGATTTACTTCACAACATAAACGGAAAGCAGCAATAAGTAAGGATTCTTATGAGCAAAGATTATCACCCGCGGATGCATTCTGCCGAGCACATACTTAATCAAACCATGGTGCGGATGTTCAACAAAGGAAGGTCGTTCAGCGCGCATATCGAAAAGAAGAAATCAAAATGCGATTATCACTTCCACCGTAATTTATCATCGGAAGAAATTGGAGAAATAGAAGCACGTGTTAATACGGTTATTAGTAAAAATCATTTTGTTACGGAATCGTTTCTTCCAAAAGATGAAGCGGAAAAGAAATTCAATTTAGATCGGCTGCCGGAGGATGCGGGAGACAAGGTTCGCATAATTTCGATTGGCGACTATGACGATTGCCCATGCATTGGTACCCACGTTGAAAATACCTCCGAAATAGGAACATTCAAGATTATTTCAACCGATTATGCGGAAGGTGTGCTGCGTCTCCGTTTTAAACTTTTGGAAGAATCCAACTCATAATTCCGGCATCAAACCAACAAACTTTATTGGAGATTTACGTGAAAACTTTTTTTGTATCGCTCGTTTTTCTGTTCGCTTTTTCATTAATAGGATGTAAACCAACTACGGATAATCTTACCTGGCACGAAAATTTGGATGAAGCATTAAAGATTGCTCAAAAAGAACATAAGACGGTCTTGATGAATTTTACCGGTTCTGATTGGTGTGTCTGGTGTAAAAAACTTACCGCAGAAGTTTTTTCACAAAAAGCATTTGAAGAGTATGCGAATCAAAACCTCGTTCTTGTTAAAATTGATTTTCCACGGGAAAAAGAACAAACTCCCGAAACTAAATATTATAATCAGCAGCTTGCGGAACAGTTTAGAGTTGAAGGGTATCCGACAATCGTTTTATTACGCAACGACGGAAGCGTGCTTGGCTACACCGGGTATGTTGAAGGAGGAGCGGAAAATTATGTGCAACATCTAAAGAGTTTTAAATAACATTTGACAGTCGGTGGTCATTTTTACCGGATGGCCACCGGCTAATAACCATGGTCCAATACGCCACCCTACTTCAACTTATCTTTAAACACCTTTTCAAATTTTTCAACTTTTGGCGCAATAACAAATGAGCAATATCCTTGCGTGGGATGCTGCGCAAAATAATTTTGATGATATGCTTCCGCCGGATAAAATTTTGTGAACGGAACAATCTGAGTGACAATCGGATTTTCCCATGCGCCGGACAAATCAAGCTCTTTTTTGTAATGCTCGGCAAGATTTTTTTGTTCATCCGAATGATAAAAAATAACCGAGCGGTATTGTGTCCCTTCATCCGCACCTTGTTTATTCAACGTTGTAGGGTCGTGGGTTTTCCAGAAAATCTTTAAGAGATCTGCGTACGAAACTATTGAAGGATCAAATGTAATCTGAACAACTTCTGCGTGTCCGGTTTTACCCGTACAGACTTGCTCGTAAGAAGGTTGATCAACGCTTCCGCCGGCGTAGCCCGAAATTACTTTGTGCACCCCTTTTACGCGTTCAAAAATAGCTTCGGCGCACCAGAAGCAGCCGGAGCCGAAGGTGGCGGTGTCAAGTTTAGATGTAGTATCCATAATTTCCTGATCTTTAAAATTGTTGTTGTCTTTACTTTTATTACACGCCGTAATTGAAACGAGTAAAAAAAGGAAAATGTACTTTGTCATAGTTTAGCTCCTTTGAAAGGAAAACATTTAAGGGGGAAGGAAAGTTCAAGAGAGAAAAAGAAAGGCTCGATTTTCATCGAGCCCAAAAGATGAGAAGGATAAAAGATTACAGAATATACTTACTCAAATCTCTATTCTTAACAATTGCATCCAATTTTTTTCTTACAAGTTTTGCATCAATCCGCACCGTTGTTTTCGGCATTTTGTCCGGTACTTCAAATAAAATATCATCAAGCAGTGTGGTTAAAATGGTATGCAAGCGCCGCGCGCCGATATTTTCAACTTGTTCATTCACTTCAAAAGCCGTACGCGCTATTTCTTTTATTCCTTCTTCGGTAAAGTTGAGAGAAACCTTTTCGGTTTCAAGCAGCGCGGAATATTGTTTCAGTAAAGCGTTTTCCGGCAGAGTAAGAATTTTAATAAAGTCTTCTTCGGTTAAACTTTTTAATTCAACGCGGATAGGAAATCTTCCCTGCATTTCGGGAATTAAATCCGAGGGTTTAGAAACATGGAAAGCTCCCGAAGCGATAAACAAAATATGATCGGTGCGTACCTGTCCATATTTTGTGTTCACGGTTGAACCTTCAACAATAGGAAGCAAATCACGCTGCACGCCTTCGCGCGAAACATCTGGTCCGCCGCTTGAACCGCGTCCGCTCCCCCCGGTAATTTTATCAATCTCATCAATGAAAATAATGCCGGAGTTTTCAATGCGTTGAATTGCCTCTTTCTGCACGGCATCAATATCAATTAATTTTTGTGCTTCTTCCGCAGAAAAAATTTCCCGCGCTTCTGCTATGGTTGTTTTTCTTTTTTTCTTTTTCTTTGGAAGCATAGAGGACATAATTTCTTGAATGTTGATTCCAAGATCGTCCGCACCGATTGGTCCGAGCACCTGCATTCCCACGGAAGAGGTAGTAATATCAAATTCGATTAAACGGTTATCAATTTCACCTTTATGAAGTTTTGTCCTCATCCAGTCGCGTGTTTTTAGATTTACAACCGGATCTTCGTCAAGCGTAGAAACCGCGGCCTCAGGTTTCGGTTCGTCTCCGTTTTCGAGGGGTTTTTTTACCGGGGGAATCAAGAGATCGAGGATGCGTTCGTTAGCAAGTTCTTCGGCTTTGGCTTTAACTTCTTCGGTTTTTTCGGCTTTGACCATGTTTACCGCAACGTCGGCTAAATCGCGTATCATGGATTCAACATCTCTTCCCACATATCCGACTTCGGTATATTTTGTTGCTTCAACTTTTATAAAAGGAGCGTTGGAAAGTTTTGCAAGTCTGCGGGCAATTTCGGTTTTTCCAACTCCGGTCGGCCCAATCAAAATGATATTGTTGGGCATTATTTCTTCTCGCAGCTTCCCTTCTACCTGCTGGCGACGCCACCTGTTTCGAAGAGCGATGGCCACAGCCCGCTTTGCAACATTCTGCCCGATGATAAATTTATTTAATTCGCTTACAATCTGAGTTGGGGTTAATTCGTTTCTCAAAATTTTTCTGTTCTTTCGTCAATTATTTTTCAAGAGTTTCAACGTGAATTTTGTCGTTGGTGTAAATGCATATCTCCGAAGCGGTTTTTAAGGATTGCTCAACAATTTCCGCAGCGGAAAGTTTGCTGAATTTTTTCAGCATTTTAGCGGCGGCAAGGGCGTACATTCCGCCGGAGCCGATAGCTACAATCTTATCATCCGGTTCAATTACATCGCCGTTTCCGGAAATTACAAAGGCGCTCTCTCCCGAAATAACAGCAAGCATCGCTTCAAGTTTACGGAGGTATTTATCCGTACGCCATTCTTTAGCAAGTTCAACAGCGGCGCGGTTCACGTTGCCGCGAAATTGTTCAAGCTTATCTTCAAAGCGTTCCATCAGCGTAAAAGCGTCTGCAGAAGCTCCGGCAAAACCGCAAAGAACTTTTCCGTTTGCAATTTTTCTAACTTTCATTGCGTTGTGTTTCATCACCGTATTGCCGACGGTTACCTGCCCGTCTCCGCCGAGCGCGGCTTCTCCGTTTTGTATAACACCAATAATTGTGGTGGATCTAATCTCTACCGGCATGATATTCCTTTAAAATCTTTTAGTAAAATTAACTTTTTTTGAGGGAATAAGAAATTACCGACGTCATTTCGCTACCAGCCTCGTGATGATTAGACGCAGCACGGGCTTAAAAGGAATGATTCGGGAAACTTCTTTTTGATATGAAATGTATGCGTCGCCAAACTTTTCAACCAGTTTTTTTTCTTCGTAAATCGATCCGGCAATAAAATAGAGTGTTCCGCAGACTGCGAAGAGGAAGTAAAAAAGATTCATGGTGGGATGTGCAAGCAGATAGAGAATGGTGAAAAAGTAGATGGGATGGCGAGAAAATTTATACGGTCCTTCAATCCGGAGTTCGGATGACTCATCAAGGTCGTCTTCGCTGTACGTTCCCGATTTCCATCTTGCTATTTGTGTGATGCCGAGAAATTCTTTTCCATCGAGATATTTCAACGTCCAAATCATTCCTACCAGACTCGCAAACTGGGGGAGAAGCATCAAAATATCGAAAGGGAATTGAAGATCGAAAAGAATGACGTCTGGTTTTGGAGAGGCAATCCAAAAGCCCATGAAGGTAAAAATTGAAATGCTATTGTAAGCGAGCCGGTAAAAAGGAAGAAAACCGGGAAATCGTTCTTTAACAATTCTTTTTACTTTATTTGAAGCGAGGAAAGAATGGAAAACTCCGAACAGCGCAAAGAAGGAAATGATAAGGAGAACATTTCCGATAATGGTCATAGCGTTTTGCGGAGGCGTGCTACCGGCAAACGAAGCTGCTCGCGGTATTTAGCAACAGTTCTGCGCGCTATGTGAATTCCTTCTTCATTCAGCATTTCGGCAATTTTATCATCACTAAGAGGGGACTGTTTGTCTTCTTTCGTAATAATTTCTTTTATTCGTTCTTTAATATGTTTATTGGAAACCTCTTCACCGGAATCGGTGGCTAATCCTTCGCTGAAAAAATATTTGAGCTCGTGAATTCCCTGCATGCTTTGAACAAATTTTCCGTTCACCACACGGCTGATGGTTGAAATGTCCATCATTATTTCTTCGGCAATGTCTTTATAAATCATCGGCCGGAGAGATTTTGGTCCTTCTTCAAAAAACGCAAGTTGTTTTTCGAGGATAGCGCGCATTACTTTTAACAATGTTTCTCTTCGCTGCTCTATGCAGGCGATAAACCATTTTGCCGATTCAAATTTTTCCCGGAGAAATTTGTAGGTGTTCTTTTCCCGCTCGGAAATTTTCTTCTTCCCTTTGTTCGCGTTCATCATTTCAAGATACGAAGCGTTTACGGTAACGGATGGCATTGAGCGGTCGTTTAAGGTTATAATGTAGTTGCTGTCTACTTTTTCAATTATGAAATCGGGAGTAATTTGATTCAGTTCGACAATTTCAAAATTACCTTCACCCGGTTTTGGATTCAGCTTTTGGATTATGTCGAGAACGGAGCGGAGCGTATCCGAAGTAAGCGACATTTTTTGCATCATCGCGTCATACCGTTTCTGCACAAAATCATCGAAATGATTTTTCAGCATATCTTCCGCCAGGTAAGAATAGTAGGGATCGTATGTGCCATGGTGAAGTTGAACGAGGAGACACTCTTGAAGATTACGCGATGCAATGCCGATTGGATCGAGTCCCTGAACTTCTTTCAAAACGGATTCGGCATCTTCAATCGTTACATCAATGTGGTCAAATACTTCAAGGTTGCTGATGATGGTTTCTAAATCTTGTTTTAAGTAGCCGTCTTTATCAAGGTTTCCGATTATTTCTTCCCCAAGGAGAAGTTGTTTTTCACTTAAATGAAGAAGATAAAGCTGGTTGAGTAAATGCTCTTGAAGTGATTCGCGCTGCGGTGCTGTTGGCTGAAATTTTCCTTCTTCGGCTTGAGAATTTTTGTACGATGGATCATCAAAATAATCTTCATCGTTCATGTAGTCTTCAATACCAAATTCATCTTCATCGCTGTACTCGGTATCGTCAAGTTCGTCTACAATTTCATCGGGTTCTTTCTCGTCTTGCTTCAGTTCAAGTTCTTCTTCAAGAATAGGATTGAGTTCCAGTTCTGTTTTAATCCGTTGTTCCAGCGCCATGGTATTCAGCTGCAGCAGTTTTTGGTATTGAATCTGCTGAGGTGAAAGTTTCTGTTGCTGCGATAAGCGCTGAGAAAGTGAAAGCATACCTATTTACCCGTTAATTCCTTTGCTTTTTTGTACCACTGTTTACTGTATTTTCGTTCCAAACTTTCCCGGCAGAATTCAAACGCGGTGATGTTTTCATCCGTTCCTTTTTCAAGTGCCGGTGCGCATTCGGAAAATTTTTCGAACCGGAGAACCTCGCCTCCAAATTCGGACACCCTAATTGGAAACAAATGACAGGAAATTGGTTTTAAGAATGTCGAACGTCCTTCATTAAAAAGTTTTTCAAGAGAACATTTTGCTACGTCGTCTTCGAAATAAACCAAAACACACGCTTTCGAGTTTACGCTTCTGGTAAGCAGTTCTCCCTCTTTTTCTTCATAAAATCCGTGTTTTTCAATTTCAGCCCAGTGTTCTTCAGAAACTATTCCCTTAACCATCGGCAAAACTTTTTGTATCTCTTTTACTTCCTCTTTCAACAACGGAGCGCCGAATTCGCTTTCAAGCGTACAGCACGCACCTTTGCATTTTGTCAGATTACAGGCAAAATTGGTCTCGACTATTTCCTTCCTGAGAAGGACGTCATTTACGGAAATAAAATTTGATGTAAACATTGGAATAATTTTTGTGCAAAGATAAACAATTCACCTAAAATTATGAAGATTGTTTTTCTGAAAGCGGGATGAAAAAGCTTTGGATGTTCCGGTATTTAAATTTTTTAAGTAATTTGCAAAAGGTAAACGGAAAATTCACCTATGAACTTAAAAGGGAAGCATGTCGTTATCACCGGCGCTTCAAGCGGTATTGGAAAACAGCTCGCGCTTCAATTAGCAAAAGAAGGATGCAGCCTTATTTTACTTGCTCGGAGAGTGGAGCTGCTGGAAGAAGTTGCGCAAGAAGCAGCTTCTTACAATGTCTTTGTAAAAGTGTACCGCTGCGATGTTTCGGATAAAAGTGAAGTTGAAAAAGTTTTTATGCAAATAAAAAAGTTTTTCGGATTTATAGATATACTTATTGCGAATGCCGGAGTAAGTTCCCGGACTGATATCCGGAAAGTTGATTCGGTAAAAGCGCTTCAAACGTTTCAAGTGAATGTAATGGGCATTATCAATTGTGCCGCCCAAGTTATACCCGATTTTATTCAGGCGAAGAAGGGAATGCTGGTAGGCGTTTCTTCTTTAGCGGAAAGCAGAGGATTTCCGAGAAGCGGATATTACTGCGCAAGCAAAGCCGCCGCTTCAACCTATCTCGAAAGCCTGCGTACCGAACTGAAAAGATATAACGTGAAAATCGTTACGGTAAAACCCGGCTTTGTTCGAACACCGATGACGGATAAAAATGAATTTAAAATGCCTTTTCTCATTCCGGTAGAAAAGGCGGTGGATTATATTGTAAAAGGAATAAAAAAAGAAAAACGTATTATTCAATTTACCTTTAGCGCGGTTGTGGGGATAACAATTCTGAAGCTTCTTCCCGATTGGCTCTTCGATCTTCTCTCACAACAGCAGCTGAGAAAACCTTTGAAGAAATGAAAAAAGTAAATTCTGTGGTGGTAGCTTTGCTTGGATTCTTCCTTTTGGCAGGAACGAACAAGGCACAACAGGATTCTTCAATCACACTTTCCGAAATTATGTTCAATCCCATCTCCGGGAATAATGAGTTTATCGAACTTTATAATACAAGCGCAACAGATACCATTGATCTTGCCTCATTCAAAATAAAGTACGCTGCTTCCACAGCCGACCAACTCCTCTCAACAGGCTCAGGCACAAAACTTTTACCAAATCATTTTGCGGTAATTTTTGAAGGAGACTATGATATCCTTACCGGCATCTACACTGGACTCGTTCCGGCGGAAGCGTTGCTTCTAAAAATTTCCGATAACGCATTTGGTTCTTCGGGAATGGCAAATACAACCGACCGCGAGATTAGGTTGATCTCATCAAAGAACGACACGCTTGAAACGTATCTTTATTCCGCCAACAATGGAAACGGCATATCCGACGAGAAAAAAATTCTTTCCAAGGACAATTCTCAAAGCAACTGGGCAAATTCGGTATCGGCAAACGGAACACCTGGATTTAAAAATTCGGTAACGCCTCTAACCATTGATGCGGCGGTGAGTACCGTTTCTCTTTCTCCCGAAATCCCGATTGTTGGTGGTTCACTGATAGTCTCCGCGACAATAAAAAATTATGGAACTGCATTTCTCTCGAATGTTTCGGCAGATATGTTTGTCGACAGTAATAAAAATGGAATCGGTGACCCGGAGGAAAAATTCTTTCATCAATCCTTTTCTCTTGCATCGGAAGATTCGATAAGTATTGGAGAATCGCTTCAAAATCTGGCGGAAGGGAATTATGAAATAATTGTCACGGTTCTCGCTCAAGGTGACGAAAATCCGAACAACAACTCAAAAAAAATTTCCTTCACCGTTTCTTCCAAACCCAACACTTATAATGATGTTGTAATAAATGAAATTATGTACGCGCCGCTTTCCGGGGAACCGGAGTGGATCGAATTATTCAATCGTTCGGAGAAAGCGATAAATATTAAAAAGTGGAAAATATCCGATAACGCCACTCCGGTGGTTATAACTCAAAATGATGTATTCATTCCTCCAAAGTCTTATCTCGTTTTATCAAGAGATTCAACTTTGCTTCTTCATTATGCGGTTGGTTCGCCGATAGTTACGTTGCCTTTACCCGCTTTTAACAATACGGATGACGCGGTGGTAGTAAAAGATTCACTCGGATTTTTGCTTGACAGCGTTTATTACTTTTCTTCATGGGGCGGCAGCAGTGGTAAATCGCTTGAACGCATAGATGCAAATTCTTCTTCGCTTAGCTCCGGAAATTGGCAGACTTCCAACAGCGGTGCGTTTGCAACACCGGGAAAAATAAATTCGGTAACTCAAAAAGATTACGACGGTGCGATTTCCGCAATTCATGTTACTCCGCAAAATCCAGTCGCCGGTGATGCGGTTTCGTTTTCCGCCACCGCAAAAAATATGGGGAAAAATTCTCTCTCGTTTTATGCGCAACTCTTTGCAGATGAAAACCTCGACTCGATTCCCGACCTACTTCTTGCAACCACCGGAAACGTTGAACTCCCTTCGCTCGATTCAATTTCTGTAGCGTTTGATTTCACCTATCCAAACTTTAAAGGGACAAAAGGATTTTTTGTAAAAGGAATTTTTTCACTGGATGACGACACGACGAATAATACTTTGTACACAACTTTATCATCGGGATTTCCGCAAGGAACTGTGTTAATAAATGAAATTATGTTCGCTCCGCTAAACGGTGAGCCGGAGTGGGTTGAATTGTTTAATGTTTCGAGCGACACAATAAACATAAAAGATTGGACGCTCAACGATGTTTACACAACTCCCGCTTACGGAAAGATAACGAACGATTTTGTTTTACTTCCGAAAACCTTCGGAGTTGTGTCGAAGGATTCTTCAATTTTGAATTATCATAGAATAATTCCATCCGGTATAGCAAAAGTTCAACTTCCAAATTTAAATAACGATGAAGACGGTGTGGTCTTGAAAGATAACCGCGGCATAGAGATGGATTCAGTCCTTTACAATAATTCTTGGGGAGGAACAGGCGGTTATTCAATTGAAAGAAAACAAAGGAGCGTTTCGGCATATCAACAAGATAATTGGGGCAGTTCAATCGATATCGAACAAAGTACTCCGGGAAGAATAAACTCGCTCACTCCAAAACAATTTGATTTGACTATTTCAAATTTCAGTACGGAATATCAGACATTTGCAGAGAATGAACCATTCCCCGTTTTTGTTTATGTGAAAAACATCGGCAACAATGCAGCAGCAAATTATAAAGTTGAATTTCGCATTGACAGCGACTCAAACGGTACGGCAAATCACTTGTTTGATGTGCAGACGATTTCAACTCAGCTCCAAAGCGGCGATTCTCTTAAGGTAATTTCTCAAGCGTCCGTTTCAATAGAAAAGAAAACGAAACTCTCGTCACAAATTATTTATAATAATGATCAAGATACACTAAACAACTATGTCGAAAAATATTTTGAGCCGGGCTACCCGCTGCAAGCCGTAACGTTAAATGAAGTGATGTATAATCCCAACGACGGCGCACCCGAATGGGTTGAGTTGAAAGCCAATCTGCCGGTGAACTTAAAAAATTGGTCCGTCTCCGATTCGCTTACCAAACCCACAAAATCAAAAATCACTTACAACGATTATTTCCTATCTACGGGCGATTTTGTTGTTCTTGCAAAAGATTCAGCTTCTTTCGATCACGCATACCAAGTAGCCGGAATCAAACTACTTCCGGTAAATCTTCCCTCCTTAAGTAATACAGAAGTTGGTTTACGCATTTACGATTACCGCGACGCGCTTATTGACAGAATGCATTATAAATCTTCTTGGGGCGGAACGAAGGGCGTGTCAATCGAATTTGTTAATGGCGGTGCCGATAGTTTGAATTGGATTACTTCACTAGCCGCAAACGGGAACTCCGCCGGCAGTGAGAACGTTTTCCCCAAAGAAGACTATCCACGGAGTGCAGTTGTATTCAACGAAATTCTTTTCGACCCCGCGAATGGTAATACTGAGTTTGTTGAGTTTCAAAATATTTCTAACGATACTATAAATATCGGCGGTTGGAAAATGGTAGACGAAAAAGGTAAGTATTATAAATTATCCGAAACGGGAATGCTTTTGTTCCCGAAAGATTATTTTGTGCTTGGCGCCGATAGCCTTTTGTTCTCGGCGTATCCGCAGCTTTCACCCGCAAACGTCGCAATCACAAACGAGTCTTCGTTAGGTTTAACAAACACGGGCAAATCACTAAAACTCACCAATATTTTTGGCGCTGTTATCGATTCAATATTTTACTCCCAAGCCTGGCACAACAAAAATATTCTCAATACAAAAAACAAATCGCTTGAGAGAATAAATCCTTTCATCGATGGTAATTCAAGCAGCAACTGGAGTACTTCAGTCAGCTCAATCGGAGCGACTCCGGGAATGCAAAACAGTATCTACACCACAAATGGAAATGTCTCCGCCGGTATTTCAGTTTCGCCAAATCCTTTTTCTCCCGACAACGATGGGTTTGAAGATTTTACCGTTATAAACTATCATCTTTCTCAGCCGATTTCGCAAACGCGAATCAAAATTTTTGATGTGAAGGGGAGGCTGGTTCGAACGCTCTTAAATAATCATGCGAGCGGACAAACGGGTTCTGTAATCTTCAACGGACTTGATGACAACGGCAATCCATTAAGAATTGGGATTTATATTATCTATCTCGAAGCTATGAATGATGCTTCAAATATTGTTGATAAATTAAAAACCGTTGTGGTTGTTGCAAGAAAACTTTAAATGATAATAATATGGCAGAAATAAAATATTTTACGGTACAGGAAGCAATCACAACTCTCCCGCTTGTGAAGAAGATTGTTGAAGATATTTTACAAGAAGGAAGGGAAATAAAGCTCATGATGGAAGGTGCCTATGGAAATGAAGAGGCAAATCCTCAACTCACGGAACACTTAAAAAGAATGCAAAGCTATTTGAAGGAACTGCTGGAGGTGGGATGTTTTTATAAGGATTGGGATTTTTCAGTTGGGTTGGTTGACTTTCCCGCAGTGATTGAAGGGGAAGAAGTTTATCTTTGTTGGCGGAGCGACGAGGGTACCATTAGTCATTACCACAGTCCGAACGGAGGGTTTGCGGGAAGAAAATTAATTCCCGAAGTGTATTTTAACGGGTAACTTAATTTTATTCTTGGAATCTTTACGTGAACAACATTCATCTTTTTGTTTTCGACCTTGACGGAACGCTGACCGAATCTTCCGACACTATTTATAAATGTACGCTCAAAACATTTGAACATTTAGGGCAAAATTTCTTTTTCCCGAAAGAAGAATTGGACAAACGGCTCGGTGAACATTTTGAAGATATTTTTAATGAGCTTGGAATTCATGTGGAAAATTTTGAAACCTTCATCGACATGTACAAAACGTACTATCCTGATTTCATTCACACGTCCACGTTGTACTTAGGTGTAGAAGAGACAATCACTGCGTTAAAAGCTGCCGGAAAAAAAATTGCATTACTTACCACAAAAGGGCAATCGCAGGCGGAAATGATTCTCCAACATTTTAAATTGTACCATCTCTTTGACGAAATTGTGGGAAGAAGACCCGGTGTGGGACATAAACCTTCTCCCGAACCATTATTGTATATTTGCGAAGCGCTTTCTGTGCTTCCTGAGAACACGGTAATGGTTGGCGATACAGAGGTAGATGTGCAATGCGGAAAAAACGCCGGCACAAAAACTTGCGCGGTCTCTTACGGATTCCGGACAAGAGATATCCTTGAACAGGAAAAACCCGACTTAATTATTAATGCATTTGCCGAATTGTTACATAACAAATCTATAGAACCATGAAATCACGAATTTATTTTCTAACAATCCTTCTGCTGATAAGTTTCATCATTAATACGGTGATATTTTATTATGCCGAAATAGGAGTTAACCCTCACGTTCATACCTACTTTGATGTAGTATGGTGGTGGACAGTCAGCTCAACAACGGTAGGATACGGAGATGTTTATCCGGTTACGGTTGTGGGAAGATTTTCCGCGATCATTTCGATTATCGTTGGAGTCTTCTTTTATACAAACATTATCACCATCATCGCCGAGTCGGTCCACGTAGCGTTTGAAAAACATATACGCGGCTTAGCTCAGGTAAATTGTAAAAATCATATTGTTATTTGTGAGTATACGGCTTTTGCGGATGAACTTATTCAGGAGATTGGAAAGTTTGAAAAGTTTGCCGGAAAAGAAATGGTGATTGTAACCGATTTGGTTGAAACAAATCCTTACCCACAACACTTCTTTGTGAGAGGCGTTCCCATTAATCCTTTTAACTTGAAAAGAGCCAATATTAACTACGCCGATTATATTTTTGTGTTTTCCAATATTCGATTTAAAGACCCGGATGTAAAATCACTACACTTGCTTTCAAGAATTAAAAAATTGAATCAGCACGCAAAGATTTATATCGAATTGGAAAATCCGCAAGATGAGTTAGTCGATTATCTCGACCCGTCTGTTACGGTTGTTGAAAGCCGCCGCCTGCTTGAGGATTTGCTGAAATATAAATCGATAAAGTTTGACATCCTGTTTGAAGGGGAAAAGAAGAGTTAAAAAAGGGGACGCGCCTTACCTGGTAAGTAGCGTCCCGAATAATTACTACCTACTTAAACGTATCCTCTGAATTAATTATATTCACTTCACGAACATTTAAATGGAAGGCAGCCGCGGCATCGTCTTCATTAAGAACCGATTTGGGAAGTCCGGCTTTTACCATATTTGAATAACTCATCGGGGAAACAAGATTTTCTTTCAAATTTTTGGCAAGCGGTTCAGCTTCGCTTTTATCAGTGATAATGGCGATATCCATATTATCAATCTGCCAATACTTTTTGATCGCTTTGTTAACATCGGCTAAGGTTACCTTCGCAAGCAGTTTGTCCATTTCGTTTACGTAATCTTTTTTACCGTAAAATTTGGAATCCATCAAGTAGCCAAGACGACTTGAAGGAGTCTGCACATACAATTTAATGTAGCTTCGTAAAAAAGTTTTCGTTGCGTCGAAATCTTTTTGCGACATTCCATCTTTTATAAGATTGTCAATTTCCATCAGTGCCAAACGGAGCGCGAAATGAGCGTGACCGATTGAAATGTTTTCCAATTCTTTGTATTGATTTTTTAACTGTTTGGCAATTTGAACCGGACGAATCCAGAGTGAAAAATAATTTAATGACCGTGGTGTGCCTGCAGGCTGCAGCATATTGCGTCCGCCGTTATCGAACCATTCGATATAGGAATAGTCGCCGTAGTTCATCGAACGGGTCTCTCTCAGTTTTTGATACAGCTGTCCGTACGATTTTCTATGCTCACCGAGAAACGAATTCGCAACCATCAAAGCGGCAAAGTCATCATCTTTTCTGGTGAGATTCATCGGAAAGCCTGCAAAAATTGCCGAACCAAACGCATTATCTTTTTGGATGATCTCAACATTTATCCCCTTTGGCATTTGGGGTTCGGTTAATGTTGGAAGATTCGGCTTTGTAGCGGGAAGTTCATGCATGTCTTTTTTAAGAGTTGCAAGAAATTCTTTTGAATAGTTTCCCGCAATCCCGATCATCAAATTATTTCTTGTGAAGTAATTTTTATATTGTTCCTTCACATCCTCAAGTGTAATGGATTTTACGCTTTCCGATTTTCCCTGCACCATATGCTGATACTTTGTTCCGCTAAAAAGATAATACTCGAGAACTTTCTTTGAGTATTCTTCGTCGGATGAGGCTCTGATAACCTGATCAACATAGTTCTGCTGGTTCCTCTTCACTCTATCAAAATCGCTTTGCGAAAATGAGGGATGAAGCATTAATCCTTTGAGAAGCGGATAAAAATCCTTTAAGAAATCTTGATGCACTTCAAAAGTGAAAATAGAGACTTCTTTATCAACAGACGAGGAATATCCCGCAGCCCACGGATAAATTTTGTTCTGAATATCCGTATAAGATAAATCGCCCGTTCCGCCTTGTGTTAGTAGGGCTGAAGTAAGATACGTTAATCCCTCTTTTCCTGCGGGGTCACAAACAGAACCGTTTTTAAACATCAGTTTAATGATAACTTTGTTTGTGTTCGGAAGATTAAGCTCAACAACTTCTTGTGCGAGAAGCGAACCGAAAAAAAGTATTCCTAAGATGAGCGTTTTCATTATTTTACTCCTCCTTCCGCATCAGCTGAAATTGTTCCAATAGTTAAATGGTTCTGAACGAAATATTTTTTCGCGACCATTTTAATGTCGTCCACGGTAACCTTATCATAATTTTCGTACGATCTGTTTATATCTTCCGGATCACCGGTGAGTTCAATAATATGACTTAATATATTGGCGATGGACGATGGGTTATCAATTCCCATGGCGAAACTATATTTCAATCTTGATTTTGTTTCTGCGAGAATTTTTTCATCAACACCGTTTGTTTTCACTTCTTCAAGCGCTTTCATTATTTCATCTTTTACATACTGCATGTCTTTTTTGTTTACAAGCGATGCATCGATGGAAATGAGATAAGGATCGCGCGTATCATACAATCCGCCGTTTAAGCTTCTTACTTTTTGTTCGTTAATAACAAGTTTCTGATTCAATTTCGAATTGTCCGAAAACAAAATGGTGGTAAGAATATCAAGTGCGGGAGAATCCATCGTCTTGGTGCTGAATCCCGGGCCTTTAAAGTTTAGACTAACAAAAGGAGGAATGCTTCCGTTTTGCAGATGCGTGTATCGGGTTTCTTTTTGTTCCGGTTCTACGGGGATATCAGCCTGATAATTCCCCTTTTTCCAGGAACCAAAATATTTATCGGCCAAATGATTTACTTCTTTCGCTGTTACATCACCTACCACAAGCAGCGTTGTATATTCCGGACGATAAAATCTGTTGAAGAATTTCAACGAATACTCATACTGATTCGGCATATCGATAATATCCTTCAGAAATCCCATCGTTGTGTGTTTATAGGTATGGTTATCAAACGCGGTATTGGCAATGTTTTCTTCCAACTGCGCAAATGGTGAAGCGATATTTTTTGTGTATTCACCTTTTACAGCGCCGGCTTCTGTTTTGAAATCGTGAATAGGGTAATGAAGATTTTCAAACCTGTCGGATTCAAGTTCAAACATCTTCTCCAATTTTAAGGCATTGCCCGTCATGTGGTAAATTGTTCTATCGAGCGAAGTATTAGCGTTGGCAGAAGCGCCAATGGCTTTTAATGCTTCATTGTATTTATCCTTATCGTATTTTTCTGTTCCGCGGAACATCATGTGTTCGAAAAAATGAGCAAAGCCGGTTACTCCTTCTTCAACCTCATTTCTCGAACCCGTTCGGACAATAAGAAAAAAAGAAGCAATCCCGGGACTATCAAATTTTACGGTTACCACATTTAAGCCGTTCGCCATTTTGTATTGTTCTATCGGATATGGAAACGGTTTTTTAGCCGCAACTGCAGAAACTGCAAAAGCGGATAAAAAGAAAATCGGTAACACAAATGAAAAAAGTGCTTTCATAGCGTTCCTTTGTTTAATGAATAGTGTAACTCATTCCACCTCAAAGGAAAGAGTTTATCCTTTATGAAAAAATAGCAAAATCTGTTTTGTTGATTTACCGCGTTTATGGAATTATACTCCCGCTTATCAGGAAATAATGGGGTATTTTCTGTAAAGTGAAATTTTTTCTTGACAAAAGCATCTTCTTGTTGTATTTTTACTTTGTAAAACAAAGTACTTTATTAACTGAGGCTTACATGGAAGACAGAAATGCATTAGATGAATTGGTTTTTATCAAAAAGGTAATTGAAGATAGTAAACGGACAGTCGCTGAAAATGGTGTAGGATATATTGTTTGGGGAATCCTCGTTTTCGTCGGATTACTTGTCTCTTATCTCAGCAATATTTTTGATTACCGGTTTAATTCCTTTCTGGTTTGGCTCTCTTTGATGGGATTTGGCTGGTTGACAACGCTTTGGTCAGTATGGAAGAAAAAAGGGAAAGCGGTAAAGACGTTCGGCACCAGACTATTAAGTGCCGTTTGGCTATCGGCAGGTGTTGCCATGATGATAATCGGTTTTGTTGCAACCGCCTCGGGAATGGTAAGAGGATTTGCTGTTAGCCCCCTCATCGCTATTGTACTAGGAGTTGCATACTTTTTAAGCGGACAAATCTACGGCTCAACATGGGTGAAGGTTTTGGCGCTTGGTTGGTGGATAGGAGGCATTGCGATGCTTTTTATTGTTTCCATCACTCAAGTTTTGGTTATGGCGTTCATGATGTTGTTTTTTCAGGTTGTTCCGGGATTTATCTTTTATTTCAATTCAAAAAAATCTGTAGTTGTTGAGTAGAAAAAATGTTTAACGTGGAGCTGGTATGGATGAAAAATACGCGGTAGATGAACTTCAGTTCATTAAAAAAATTATAGAAGACAGCAAGCGCAATCTCGTTTACAACGGAAGAGAACATATTGGCTGGGGATTGCTGATTTCCTTTGCACTCATCGTTGATTACTTAAATTATTTCTTTGGCTGGAATTTTCATTTTCTTCTTTATTGGGGAATTGTTGTAGCTCTCGGCTGGTTGTTCTCCTACTATTCATCTCAGCAGCGGAAAAAAGAGAATTGCCCAAAAACATTTGCCGGAAAAATGATGGGAACAATCTGGTTGGGAACCGGTATCGGAATGACGCTTGTCGGATTCGTCGGCATTACCTCCGGTGCAATTCCGGGAACGTCAATCAGTGCGCTGCTTAGCGTGTTTCTCGGTTCTGCTTTCTTAATCAGCGGATATCTTCACAGTGAGAAATGGATGAAATATTTGTCCATAGGATGGTGGCTTGGCGCAGTGATCATGTTCTTTTATCCCGGTGTGCACACGGTTTTCATTATGGCGTTCATGCTTCTCTTTTTACAAGTGCTTCCCGGTGTGTATTTTTACAAAAAGTTTAAAAAAGAAACTGAACTACAATGAGCGAGTTTGATTATCAAAATATAGACGACTTAATTCATTCAAGAATCCGGCTGGCAATTATGTCGGTGCTCATCACTGTTGATGAAGCTGATTTCAATTTTCTGAAAGATAAAGTGAATGCAACGGACGGAAATCTCAGCGTCCATCTAAAAAAGCTTGAAGAAGGAAATTACATCTCGGTTAAAAAAGAATTTATTGACCGGAAACCCAAAACCCTTTACACGCTCACTAAAATTGGAGTTAAAGCTTTTGAAGCTTATGTGGCTCAACTTGAAAAACTGATAAAAAAATAAAATTTTTTGCGTAATAACTTTAAAAAACAAAGTGCTTTATTATTTAACTAAACAAAAGGAAAAAACAATGAAACCTTCACCATCATCTAAACTGTTCGGACTCTTCATCTTGATCGGCTTGCTTTGGGGATCAACTTTTGCGCAGTTAACCGTTGGGCTTATACAAGAAGGAAAAGCACTTTCTGCTAAAGCGTATATCGCTTACGACAAAAACATCTTCACACAAGCGCATGAAATTTTTGAGAAACTTTATTCCGCAGATTCAACAAACAACGCGGCGCTCTATAACTTAACCTATGCAGAATACCGCTTTTTAGAAATGGGATCGCGAGACAAAGCATTATATGAGAAGTATGTGAACCAAGCGGTTGCGCACGGAGAAAAGATTTCGTCGGTAACCGGTTTTGCTTCGGAAGGAAAAACACTTCTTGCTTCAATTTTAATGATGAAGATTACTCACAACTGGGCTGAAGCTATGACACTTTCTCCCAGAATATATCAACTCCTCGGAGAAGCAAAGGCAATCGATCCGGAAAATCCCCGCGCATACCTCATCTATGGAATTATGAAATTCAACACCCCGGCGGCATTTGGAGGAAGTACAAAAGAAGCGTTGGAAAATTTCACCAAAGCGATTTCACTCTTTGAGAAAAATGAACAAGATACTTCGCTGCTTGTTAACTGGGGACATTTAGATGCTCTGGCTTGGATGGGCATAGCGAATGAAAAACTTGAAATGCTCGACGCGGCAGAGTTCGTCTATAAAAAAGCTCTTTCGATAGAGCCGGAATTTGCTTGGGTAAAACACGTGCTGCTTCCGAACTTGGAAAAAGCAAAAGACAAATCGAAAACCTCATACTAAAAAGAGAATTAATGGCTATGAAAAAGTTACTTGTATTTATGATGTTTCTTCTTTCTGTGGCGATAGCGAAGCCGGAAGGAAAAATTAAAATTGAAGGAACCGTGGTTGATGAAGATAAAACTCCGCTGCCGATGGTGATGGTGTATCTTTCAAATTCGGGAGACGGTGCGATGAGTGATGACCAAGGAAAATTTTCTTTCCTCACTTCTTTAAAAGGAAAAATCACTATCAACGCATCACTTATCGGATATGAAAAAGTAAGCAAAGAAATTGAGCTGAGCGAAAAGAAAATTGTCGTAGAATTGGAAATGCACGAGTCAGCTTTGAAGATGAAAGAATCAGTCGTCTCCGCAAGTTCATTCGGCTCAGAAAAAGGAAAGGGTTTGGTGATAAGCCGGATTGATGTGCTTACAACTCCCGGTGGCGCCGCCGATGTTTTTCAATCGTTAAAAACGATGCCCGGCATAACGCAAGTTTCCGAAAGCGCTGAGTTGTACGTCCGCGGCGGTGATCCGATTGAAACAATTACCATGATTGACCAGGCACTTATTTATCATCCCTTTTCGTATGAATCGACGTACGGAAGTCTCTTCTCAAACTTAAAAACCGAATTCATCAAAGGAATGTATTTTTCAAGCGGCGGCTTTTCAGCCAAATATGGGAACGCACTTTCCGGAGTATTGGACATTGAAACGAAAGGTGTTCCGACCGCAATGAGAAGCAGTTTCGGCATCTCGTTGGCTAATACAAATTTTTCTACGGAGGTTCCGATTATTGAAGACAAACTTGGTTTCAATTTTAATTTTGACAAATCATTTACGAAACCGATTTTCTGGTTCAACGGCGGACTTGATCGATTTACGGCAGCGCCCACTTCACAAAATTCTACCGGAAGTTTGAGTTATGCTTACTCGAAAACCGGTAAGCTGAAACTGTTCGCAATCTATGCAAGCGATATTCAGGGCGTTAATGTTGAACGAACCGAATACTCAGGAACGTACAACGGAAATACGTTAAGCCGCTTTTATAACTTGCAGCATTCCAACGTTCTCTTTGAGAGACTGGTGATGAAAAATAGTTTCTCCGTAAGCAATTACTTAAATACATGGAAACTCGGCGTGCTTGATCTTTCAAAAAACGATAAAGTTTTTCTCCAGAGAAATGATTTTGAATTTTTCTTTAACTCAAGAAACAGACTGCTTTCCGGCGTTGAGTTGGAAAGAAGAAAAGTCAACTATCTTGGACAAATTCCTCAGAATGACTACAATATTCGTCCCGATGCGGAACGCAAAGTAATTGACGCTGATATTTATGGTTCGCGCGTCGGAACATATCTTGAATTAGAATCCTCCTCAATGTTTGGTGTTGCCGGTTTAGCAAGTACGCTTGGTGTCCGGTACGATAATATTCCAACGCTAAAATTAGGATGGGTGAACCCGCGAATAAATCTTTCCTACAAAATTGATGATCATTCAACTCTTAAAAGCGCGTGGGGAATTTTTAATCAGCTTCCCGATCCGAGATTATTTAATTCCGTAGACGGCAACCCAAACTTAAAGGCGATGCAGGCTACTCATTACGTTATTGGATACGATTATACTTTTAACGATGATAATTCTTTCCGGGTTGAAGTTTATCATAAAGATTACAAAAATCTCCCGCAAGAAAATTCAATTATGAATTATGATAATTCCGGAAAAGGATTTGCCGACGGAGTTGATGTGGTTTTGAAGAGTACGTTGACTAACGGTTTAAGCGGTTGGATCTCATACGGATACATCAACACCAAAAGAAAATGGATGGACTTTGAAGAATTAACCAGTAGCTCATTTGACATTACCCACAATCTTTCCGTTATCGCTAAATATTTTATCGCGACGAATTGGCAAGTCGGTATCAACTTTAAATATGCAACCGGCAGACCGTTTACTCCGGTAACCGGAACAATTTATCATTCCGCGGAAAAAATTTACGAACCGATTTACGGCGTAAAAAATTCGGCAAGATTCCAGAACTACAAACGGCTTGATTTACGCATAACACACTTTACAACATTATTTAATACGGTCAACGCTGTCTTTTATATGGAAGGGTTGAATATTCTCGACTTGAAAAATATTTTCGGTTACTACTATTCGGCTGATTATTCGCAGAAGAAAGAAATAGAAAGTTATTTCGGAAGACGAACAGTTGTTTTCGGAATGAGCTTGGGGATTTAAGTGAAAAAGAAAGCTGCCGTTTTACCGGCAGCTTTTCCCTTTAAAAGAGATTGTATGTTACTCCAACCTGTAAAGCTTCCTTCGCCTGTGTTTTTGGCGATTGATCTTTCTCATATAAAATCAACATACTGAAATTAACGTTCAAATATTTATTGATGTTTGCTGTGATAAGATGATCCCACCGGACATCCCAAACCGAAAGGCGGTCAAAGCGGGAGAAGAGCCTGAGTTTTCCTGTGTAGAGAAGATTGTCGTCAAGTAAAAATTCTGTTCCGGTAACAGACTCAATACCGGTTTCAAACTTGAACGCTTCCATTTTATCATTTGTTTTCGGATCGTCAGAGTAGGTGCGAAACTTATTCGTAAATGTTTCCTGGAAAGCCAATCCGAGTCGTGATGTAAACTTTTTTGTTTTTCCATATTCAAAACCGATTGCTTGAGTAATGTAAGCGGGATCAAAAAAATCTGAAACTTTCGGTTCGGTTGCAGCTTTGTAATCAAAGCCGGCTGAAACGTTCGTGCGAAAAGTGTTGCTGATATAAGGGTCAACCGACCAACCCGCCTGGTACGTTAAAACGTTTTCAAGATAAATTTCATTATCGTTCGTTCGATAAGCTGCTTCGCCAAGTTTTGTTCTTCCGAAGGCGAATTTGAAATTATTCTTCGATTTGAAAATGGCTCCTTCATACGTTAATCCGATGTTGGAAAAGAAAACCCACGAAAGAGAATTTTCACCACCCTTTGCCCAGTTGCTGAAAGCAATTTGACTCAGATTCACTCCGGCAACACCATCCGGTTTCCATTTTCCGCCAAGTGAATCGCTTTGAGCAAACACCGCCGTTGAAAGCAGTAATAAAAAAACTATCGGTACCTTTTTCATAATCCTTCTTTTCTAATGCAAAATTTTGTTTTCAATTTAGCAAAAATCAGAGCGATATTTGAATGGCTTCAACCGTTCGTGCCTATCTATTCACGCAAAAGTTTCTTACTTTTGCTCATTAAAAATGATGAAACTATGAAACCCTACATCCCCATTGCATGCGGCAACTATGATGAATTAGAGGCTCTTTCGGTTACCGGAAGAGACGTTGAGGTAAAATTTTTTCTGGATGGAAGTATTGTTGAAGAGACGGGAAAAATTGTAGACATTTTTCCGCGGGACAAAGCAGAATATTTACGGCTGCACAGCGGAACCGAAATCCGGCTTGATGATGTTCTTTCCGTAAACGGCAAACTCTTTTCATCATCTTGTTCAACGGAGAAATAAAATGAAGTATTGGTTATTTAAATCTGAGCCCGAAGCCTACTCAATTGATGATTTGCAAAAAGAAAAAAAAACCTTTTGGGATGGTGTTCGGAATTACCAGGCAAGAAATTTTTTGCGTGATGAAATAAAGGTGGGAGACCAGGTGTTGTTCTACCACAGCAATACAGAACCGATGGGGATTGTTGGTGTCGCAGAAGTTGTGAAAGATGGTTACCCCGATCATACTGCGTTTGACCCCAAGAGTCATCACTTCGATCCCAAAAGTAAAAAAGAAAATCCAAGCTGGTACATGGTCGATATAAAATTTGTGAGAAAGTTTTCTTCTTTGTTAACTCTTGATGAAATGAAAGAAAACAAAAAACTGCAAAGCATGAGACTGCTCCAACGAGGAAACCGTCTTAGCGTTATGCCGGTTACAAAAGAAGCATTCGAAACCGTAGCAGCTTCCAGAAAATAAACCGATACGATACATGGAAAAATCATTATCCGAAGTTCACTCCTCCGTAAAAACCGATAAGGGAAGCTATTTAAAAAGACTTTTTGCTTTTTCGGGCCCGGCGTTTCTTGTTTCGGTGGGATATATGGATCCCGGAAACTGGGCAACGGATATTGCCGGCGGCGCCCAGTTCGGATATAAATTGATTTGGGTAATTCTTCTAGCCAACTTAATGGCGATACTTTTTCAAACACTCGCGGCGCGGTTGGGAATTGTTTACGGAAGAGATTTAGCGCAAGCGTGTCGCAACAGCTATCCAAAACCAATCAATATTATCCTTTGGATTTTTACGGAACTTGCAATTGCAGCTACTGATTTAGCCGAAGTGCTTGGCTCCGCAATTGGTTTAAATCTTCTTTTCGGCTTTCCTCTTATTTGGGGAGTCATCATCACCACGCTTGACGTTTTACTTCTGCTTGCTTTAATCAACTACGGCATCCGGAAAATGGAAGCCGTGATTGTTTCACTGGTTTTAATGATTGGTATCTGCTTTTTGTTAGAACTTCTTCTGGCAAAACCGAATCTCGGTGATGTTGTTACAGGGTTTGTACCCACGGGAATGTCGAGTGGAGCTTTATTTATTGCGCTTGGCATAATCGGCGCCACGGTGATGCCGCATAATATTTATTTGCATTCGGCTTTAGTGCAATCGCGAGATATTGAAAAAACTTCTTCGGGAAAAAAAGAAGCGAATAAATTTAATTTGATTGATTCCGTTGTTGCACTCAACGCAGCTTTTTTTGTGAATGCAGCAATACTCGTTCTTGCGGCTACGGTGTTCTTTCAAAGCGGACACTCGGAAGTGGCTTCGATTATGGACGCCCATTCACTGCTCGGAAAACTGCTTGGAAATTCTTTCGCTCCTTTTGCTTTTGGATTAGCGCTGCTTGCAGCGGGACAATCATCAACCATTACCGGAACATTTGCCGGACAAATTATTATGGAGGGATTTGTCGGTCTTAAAGTTCGTCCATGGGTTAGGCGAATGATCACAAGGTTAATAGCAATAATTCCGGCGGTAATAGTTATTAACGCTGCTGGCGAGCGATCGGTTGACATGTTATTGATTCTTTCTCAAGTTATCTTATCAATCCAACTTCCCTTTGCGTTGATTCCGTTACTTCATTTTACGGCAAGCAAAAAGAAGATGGGTGAATTTGCTTCAAGTCTTAAGGTTCAAATTCTCGCATGGATTTCCGCATCATTTATTATAGCACTAAACGGAAAATTAGTGTTAGATATAATTTTGGAAAATGTAAACGAACCGGGTATTGTCGGATTGCTCATCAAACTTATCGCAATTCCTGTAACGTTATTTGTCTTTGGAATGATGGTTTGGATAACATTTGAACCCGTACTCACTAAAGAAAGAATTCGTGAAGTAATTGCCGCAACCAGCGCACAATTTACCTCTTTAGAACCTGGCGTAGCCATCAATAAAGTTGGAATTGCGCTTGAAGGAAAATATCGTTACGATGCACAGATTATTCAGAAAGCTTTGCCGTTTTTGCAAGCCGAAAAGCAAACAATTTATTTAATGCACTGCGTTGAATCTCCAACCGGAAGATTTTTAGGAGAAGCTGTAGACGACCAAGACGCGTTGCGTATGAGAATTTATCTTGAAAAATTTTCAGACTTCTTGAAGAAGAAAAAATTTGTCACCGAGCTTTGTATCAGCGGTGGAGAAGCCGAAGACGCAATTGCGCGCATTGTAGAAAAAGACAGTATCGAAATGATTATTCTCGGAAGCCACGGACACAAACTGCTTGAAGATATGATTCACGGTTCAACGGTTGACGGCCTGCGGCATAGAGTTCGTGTTCCGGTATTAGCGGTGCCTGTCAATTAGCATTTTTTGTCTTTCACGGCAGAGAGTTATAAATTTGTACAGTAATTATCGATGGAGAACAAATGTTACAAGTTGTTGATGTTGAATTAACACCTAATCCGCATGCGCTAAAATTTTTGTTGAATGAGCGATTGTTAAAAATCGAGACGCGGCATTATCATAGCAAAGAAGAAGCTGCGAACGATCCTCTCGCAAGCGGAGTTTTTGCGCTGCCGGGTGTTCTTTCGGTTTTTTATATGGATAGGTTTATCACTGTTGAAAAATCGCGCGAAACTCAATGGGGACAGATTCAACGTCCGCTTGTTTCTTTCTTAAAAGATTTTGATACAACTCATATTCCCGCTGAAAAAGAACCTACGGGTTTAGACGAAAATGCCAGTGAACTATTAAAAAAAATAAACGATGTACTAAACACCAAAGTGCGTCCTGCGTTGGCAAACGACGGCGGCGGTTTGGAAGTATTAGGATTGAACGGAATAACGCTAAGTGTTCGCTACCAGGGAGCGTGTGGAAGCTGCCCAAGTTCTATTACCGGAACGCTCCGTGCAATTGAAAATCTCTTGAGAAAAGAAGTTAATCCGGTTATTGAGGTGATTCCGGCGTAACTCCGGTTTGTGTTTCGAAAAAAGATTCTTGAAAATGAAGATGAACCGAGTGTTCTTCCAGGTTCATCAGAGATAGCGTAATACTTTTTTACGCGTGTATTCTTTATAAGAAAGTGGAAACACCATGAAGCAAATGGACTCCAAAATTTTCTATACCCCGTTAAAGATCGGTGGAAATACATTAACCATCTTTTCAACGGGCAAGGGGATTTGCCGGATCGATTTAAATGCTAAAACCGGTAGTAAGTTATTTTCCAAAAAGAGTAAACTGGCCTCAACAGATAAAAGTTTCTTTAATCTTCCCGAACAATTGAAAAAATACTTTGATGGTGAATTAAAAGCATTCAAAGTCCCGCTTGATATTCAGGGGACAACATTTCAACTGCAAGTATGGAACGAGCTGCTTAAAATTCCTTACGGAGAAGTTGTTGCGTACAAAACTATCGCAAAGAAAATAAAAAATGAAAAAAGTTTTCGAGCGGTTGGCAATGCTGTTGGCGCTAATCCGGTTCCCATCGTCATTCCATGCCATCGTGTTATCAAAATGTCTGGGGAGCTCGGCGGTTTTTCCGGAGGTGGACCAAAAGTTAAGGAAAAACTTCTTGAGCTTGAAGGCTGTTTAAGCCTTGAATTGTTTTAATTTTCTCATCATTAATTTTTCCCGGTGTACATAGGGGACAGATGAAGTTTCCATTACTCCAAAATAAATTTCCATCACTTCTTATTCTTCTTCTCATTGCGGTGCAGCTTATTCAACCAACGCATGCGCAAAAATTAAAATTTCAACGAATAGGGATTGAGCAGGGGCTTTCACAGTCTTCCGCTATGAATTTTCTTCAAGACAGCAGAGGATTTTTGTGGGTTGGAACCTGGGACGGTCTTAATCGATATGACGGTTACTCATTCGTTCAATTTAGAAATGATCCGCTTGATAGTACATCACTTTCCGGAAACAGCATCAACGCATTATTTGAAGATAGGGACGGAAATATCTGGGTGGGAACCGCAACGGATGGCGTCTGCTATTATGATAGAAAGACAGAAAAATTTCAGCGAATCAAGTATGACAACTCAAAACAGAATTTGAGTGGTAATCACAGTATTTATCACATCGTTCAAGCAAACGACGGAGTAATTTGGATTGAGGGCGACGTTGGACTGCAACGGGTGAATATGAAATACAAGAGAATGGAACTGGTAATTCCCGGTACAGCCTTGGGGCTGAATTCCTGCGGAGTTGATGCAGAGAAAAACCTCCTTTTTCTTATCCTCAGTGAATTAAAAATTTTGTCTCCAAACGGCAGTATCAGGTCCTATCCATTTTCAGTAAAAAAATACGATGGGCGAGTCGGTGTTTATCCGAGTTCAATTTATATCGACAAAAACAATAGAATTTGGATTTTAACAATTGGCGGAGGTGTGCTTGAGTTTGACAGAATGAAAAAAGAGTTTGTCGGTAGATTTCGAGAATCAAAGTCTTTTAACGGATTATCAAGTAACAATATTAGCTCAATGCTTATTGACTCCCGCGGAACAATGTGGATTGGTACCGACAAAGGTTTAAATAAAGGGATAAATGATTCTAAAACGGGACAGATAATCGGCTTTGAAAAAATATATTCGAATCCGGACGAAGAAACCAGCCTGAGCAGCAATTCAATTTTCAAAATTTACGAAGACCGCTCCGGTATTCTGTGGATTGGAACGAATGTTGGCATTTGCAAACTTGTTCCTGAACGCAAAAAATTTATCAATATAGCAGAAGAACTTCAAGCCACAGTAAATTTCAATACTATTTATCCTACGGCGATCAGAGAAGAGAACGGGAACGTTTGGATCGGGACAATGAAAAACCTCTTTCGATGTGAACGAAAAAGTAAAACATGGAAGGAATTTTCAAATGCGAATTCCGGACTTTCTGCCGAGGGCGTGTTTGCGTTCTGTGTTGATCATAAAAAACGGATGTGGGTTGGAACCCGTTTAGGTTTGAATCTTTATAACCCTTCCACACAAAAATTCTCTCCTATCTTTTTTGAAAAAGGAACCTATGCGTACTCGGTAAAAAATAAAATTTATGCTGTAGATGAGGATCACTACGGCAATCTTTGGCTGGGTACCGAAAGCGGTTTGGTCAAATTTAATTACGACACGAAAGAGTATCGCCGCATCTATTTTGATTCGTCGGTATACGGAAAACCGTTGTGTCACGTCTTATCGCTTTACGCTGATAAGGACACGCTTTGGGTTGGAATGAACAATCAGGGAATTGTAAAATACAATATTCGGACTTCTCAAAAAGTTCGATTTAAATCTGAAGCAGGAAGATCTTCGGCATTAAGCAGCAATAAGATTTTATGTATCACAAAAGATTCTCACGGGTCACTTTGGTTTGGAACATTGGGAGGGGGAATCAACAAATTGGTTGATGAACAGAATGGCGGGACGTTCGTCTCATATCAAAAGAAAAATGGTTTGCCGAATGATTATGTGTACGGAATTTTAGAAGATGAAAACGGAAATCTCTGGCTTTCTACCAATTACGGTATTTCGAAATTCAATCCAGATACAAAAAAAATCAGAAATTTTTCAATGCTGGATGGACTACCGGCAAACGAGTATAATCAGTCTTCCTACTATAAAGCAAAGAACGGGAAACTGTTTTTTGGTGGAATAGGGGGCATCGTTGAATTCTTTCCGTCTCAAATAGAGGATAATCCGATACCTCCCCAAATCGCCGTAACTGAATTTAAAATTTTTAATCAAGCGAATAATGAAAAACTGACTGAAAAGGTTATTCATCTTGCCTACAATCAAAATTTCTTTTCATTTGAATTTACCTCGCTAAGTTTTGAAACACCTGAGAATAATCAATACGCATATAAGCTGGATGGGGCTCAAAAGGATTGGACGTATTCGGGAACGAGGCGCTTTGCAAGTTTCACCAATATCGATCCCGGCGAATATACGTTTAGAGTTAAAGGAACAAATAACGACGGCGGTTGGAATACAACGGGAGCTTCAATAAAAATTATTATCTCGCCGCCATGGTGGGGTACAGTCTGGTTCCGCATGCTTTTGATTTTTGGTTTTACGGGAAGTATTTCCGGCGGTGCATGGTTCGCTTCAAGAAAAAAATTGCAGCGGAAGATTGACGAACTTGAAAAACAAAAAATGATTCTTGAAGAGCGGCAGCGTACACGCGATAGAATTGCGAAAGATTTACACGACGATCTTGCCGCTACTGTCGGTAGTGCGGGACTCTTTCTTGAGACAGCGAAGAAAAAGATGGTCGAGAATTCCGAACAAGCGAAAAACTATTTGGAAAAAACCGGTTCACTTTTATCCGAAGCGGAAGAAGCCATAAGCGATATTGTCTGGTCGGTTTCACCCAAGAATGATACCATGCAAAGTCTTGTTACCCGCATCAGACTTACAACAGCGGAATTATGCGAGGCTCAAGGTATTGAAAATGAAATTCAAATTCTTGGAGACGTGGCGGCTCTTCCGCTTCACGATGATGTTCGACGCAGTTTCTTTTTAATTTATAAAGAAGCCGTAAACAATGCACTGAAACACGCTTCGGCAAAAAAAATCAAAGTCAAATTCGGAATAGAAAGTAATTCTCTTCGACTTGAAGTTACCGACGACGGAAACGGATTTCAGATGAAGGCTACTGTGCCTCTAAAAGGAGGAAATGGAATCGAAAATATTCTGAAAAGAGCGAAAGAAATTGGCGCCGAAGTAAGTATTACCTCAGAACCCGGAAAAGGAACCAGCATTCAATTGGTAAAACAAATAACACAATTGAGTTATTGATTCCCGGTGTCTGAATAAAGAATTTATTCCCATGGAAAAAAAGAAAAATATCCGCGTAACCCTCGTTGAAGACCATGCCGATTTTCGCGAAGGACTCACCCAGTTGATTGCAACTGCCGAAGGTTTTACCTGCGTAGGTGTGTTTGGTTCGGCAGAAGATGCTCTTGAACAATTTCCGCAGAGTGATGTTGTTCTGCTGGATATTCATCTTCCCGGAAAATCCGGGATTGAAAGTATCCAGGCGATTAAGAAAGTTTGTCCATCTGCGCAAATTGTGATGATGACAGTTTTTGACGACGACGATAATATTTTTAACGCTATACTTTCCGGTGCCGATGGGTATCTCCTCAAAAAAACTCCGCCTGCAAAAATTCTTACCGCACTTGAAGATGCCGCCACTGGCGGTTCAAGCATGACTCCGTTTGTTGCGCGGCGAGTCCTTGAGGCGTACAAATCACGAGCTGATAAAAAGGAAGAATCCTCCGACGCTCTTTCCAACCGCGAACAAGAAGTGTTGAAATTTTTAGTACAGGGATTCAACTACAAACAAATTGCCGAACAGCTTTTTATTTCCCCCGAGACAGTCCGCAATCACATCCGCAACACTTACGAAAAACTTCATGTTCATTCACGCAGTGAGGCGGTTGCAAAAGCGATAAAACAAGGATTGGTTAAGTAATCACCATTTTCGTTCGCATTTCTGCTTCATCTTAAAAAAAATCTCCGGTTTTTCATATTCATGTTTGACTGTTTCAAAAATTTTTTGTAATTAAAAAACATAAAAATTTGACGTTTGGCAAGAGTCGAGTTTTTATCCCTCATTCCAGTTAAGAAGGCGTTCTTGTAGTCATTACAAAGAAAGGGAACAGGATGATTTCTATAGTGGCAGGACTTGCTGCAGGGTCTCTTCATGTGTTCGCCGGGCCGGATCATTTGGCGGCGGTTTCTCCGTTGGCAATTGAAAATAATAAATCTGCCGGTTCGTTGGGGTTGCAATGGGGATTGGGACACACAAGTGGTGTTATTCTTCTCGGCGGTATTGCGCTGCTTTTCCGGGAGATGATTTCGCTTCACGCAATTTCCGGTTACAGTGAAAAACTCGTCGGCATTATTTTGATTGCTATCGGTTTATGGGGAATAAAAAAAGCCGTAACAAAAAATATTCATTCGCATACTCACGACCATCAACATATTGAACACACGCATTTTCATTTTCATGAGCATACACACACATTAGAAACCACCAAACCTCACAACCATTTCCACGCTGCTTTTGGCGTTGGTATTATGCACGGACTCGCCGGCACGTCACACATTTTCGGAATTCTTCCGGCACTCGCGTTCTCTTCCCGCACAGACGCTATAATGTATTTGCTTGCGTTTGGTGTCGGAACCATTTTGGCCATGGTGGCTTTTTCTTCCGTACTTGGTTTTCTTTCGCAGAAATTGGAATTGCGGGGAACAGAAATTTATAAGAAACTTCTCCTCGGCTTTAGTACGGTTTCGCTGGTAATTGGCATTTATTGGATTTTGATGTAAGAGTTATCAACCATGCATGAACTTTCACTTGCTCAAGAAATAATTTCCATCGTTGAACAATATTATACCGACGACGCTTCCGAACATGTTACTTCAATTAAAGTGAAGATTGGAAAGCTTCAAAATGTTTTGCCCGATTCGCTTGAATTTTGTTTTCAAGCGCTCATTCAAAACAGCAAGCTAGCAAATGCAAAAATGGTCATTGAAAACATTCCGATTACCGTGGCGTGTAACGATTGTGGGAACACTTCCGAGCAAGAAGGATTTGTGTTTGTCTGTTCAACATGCGGAAGTTCATCCGTAAAAATTGTTACCGGAAATGAATTGTATGTTTCGGAAATTGAATTTGAAGATAACCCAATAAAAGAAAAGGTGACGACTTGACACTTATTACAGTCGAACGAAAAGTTCTTGAAAAAAATGATGTGGTCGCAAACGATATTCGATCGAAATTAAAAGAACATAATATTTTTTCATTCAATCTTTTAAGTTCTCCCGGTTCCGGCAAAACGAGTCTGGTAGAGCGGACAATTGCTTTCTTGAAAGATAAAATTGCAATTGCGGTGATTGAAGGAGACGTGCAGACCGATTTGGATGCTCGGCGGATTGATGTGCTCGGAGTTCCGGTTGCGCAAATAGTTACCAACGGCGGCTGCCATCTTGATGCCGGGCTGGTGCGTGATGCTCTCACCAAAATTGATTATGAAAATTTAAAAGTTCTCATTATCGAAAATGTAGGCAATCTTGTTTGTCCCGCCGGGTACGATTTAGGTGAAGATGTAAAAGTTGTTTTGCTAAGCACCACGGAAGGTGATGATAAACCGCTGAAATATCCGGCAATGTTCCGCAATGCATCGGTACTTATTATTAACAAAATTGATTTACTGCCGTATGTAAAATGTTCGGTTGAAAAAATAAAAGAAAACGCGCTGGCAATTAATCCCGCCTTGAAAATTTTTGAAACATCGTGCACTACGGATGCCGGAATTGAATCTTGGTGTAATTGGATTTTAGAACGAGCAGCAAAATAAATGAGCGAACGGCTTTCTCTCGTTCTACGCGGAGCGGTGCAGGGAATTGGGTTCCGCCCCTTTATTTACAGGCTCGCAGTAAGTCTTGACGTAAAGGGATTTGTGCTCAATTCTCCTTCCGGTGTGTTTATCGAAGCGGAACAGACGAAACCGGTATTGAATGATTTTCTTTTGAGGATTGAAAAAGAAAAACCGAAACACGCCATTATTCAAAGCATGGAGTTTTCTTTTCTCGATACGATTGGCTATAAGAAGTTCGAAATTCGTGAGAGCAAACAAAACGGAGTGTTGTCCGCTTTTATCATGCCGGATATTGCCCTCTGCGACGATTGCTTGAAGGAAATGCTTGATGCGAAAGACCGGAGATATCTCTATCCGTTTATTAATTGCACAAACTGCGGACCCCGTTTTTCGATTATTGAATCTTTGCCCTACGATCGTCCGAACACCTCAATGAAGATATTTGAAATGTGTGATGACTGTAAAGGAGAATATGAAAATCCGGTGGATCGGCGCTTTCATGCGCAGCCAATTGCTTGTCCGGTTTGCGGACCTCAATTGTTATTGGCTGACGGAAATGGAAATTCAATAGCGGAAAAGCATAACGCATTATTGCTTGCAGTTGAAAAAATTAATGAAGGAAAAATTATTGCGTTAAAAGGAATTGGTGGGTATCAGCTTATCTGTAGAGCGGATGATGAAAAAGCTATTTCTCTTTTGCGAAAAAGAAAAAACCGGAACGCAAAACCTTTTGCGGTGATGATGAGGGATTTGGAGTCGGTAAAAAAAGTCTGCGAAGTTAATGCATTCGAAGAGCTTCTGCTTTCCTCACCGGAATCACCCATCGTCCTGCTGAAGAAAAAAAATATTTCCGGTTCAGGAATTATTCACGAGTCCGCTGCACCGGGAAATCCAATGCTCGGCGTCATGCTTCCCTATACTCCGCTGCATCATCTTTTGATGCATGAATTGAACATTCCGGTAATCGCCACAAGTGGAAATCTTTCTGAAGAGCCTATAGCAATTGCCGACGACGAGGCATTGCTGCGGTTACACGGTATCGCTGATTACTTTTTAATGCACAACCGGAATATTGTCCGCCATGTTGATGATTCGATTGTGAGAGTAATGTTGGACCGTGAAATGGTAATGCGAAGAGCCCGTGGATATGCACCCCTTCCGGTTCAACTTTCAACTTCGGATGATGATACTTCTTTTCTCGCTGTCGGCGGACATTTGAAAAACACGGTTGCGCTTTCCTCCGGCAAAAATATTTTTCTTAGTCAGCACATCGGCGACCTATCAACACAAGAAGCCTTCAACGCGTTTCAACAGGTGGTGCAAGATTTCTCAAAGCTGTACGAAGCAAAACATATTACTGTTACCGCCGATTTACATCCGGATTATCTTTCAACAAAATTTTCGAAAGAACATTTTTCCGATATTGCTTTTGTGCAGCATCATCAAGCACATGTAGCTTCCTGCTATGCGGAAAATCAGATTGAAGGCTCCGTGCTTGGTGTTGCGTGGGACGGGACAGGCTTTGGAACCGACGGCACTATTTGGGGAGGCGAGTTTTTTATTTTTAATGGAACTGAATTCACTCACGCTGCGCAGTTTAAAAAGTTCCGGCTTCCCGGAGGCGACCTTGCAATAAAAGAACCAAAACGCTCTGCAGCCGGACTTCATTTTGAAATTTTTGGGGAGGAAAGTTTTCATAAAAATGATTTACTCAAACTGTCGGACCAGGAAAAGAAAACATTTCTTTTAATGCTTCAAAAGAACATCAACTCACCGCTTACTTCAAGTGTGGGAAGAATTTATGATGCGGTGGCTTCGCTTCTCGATTTGCAACAAGTTTCTTCATTTGAAGGAGAAGCGGCGATGAAATTAGAGTTTGTCGCTGATGCCACTCTCTCCGGTTCATACCCTTTTAAGTTGAATGGGAGCAGTCCAACGGTGATTGATTATCACCCCATGATAAAAGAGATGATTAGCGACATTCAAAAAAATATTTCGGTGGAGGTAGTATCCGCAAAATTTCATAACACCTTAGCCGAAATTATCTCTGCCATGGCGGAAAAATTTTGTGAGGAAAAAGTTGTTCTCAGCGGCGGAGTATTTCAAAATGCTTTTCTGTTGCAGCGCACGGTAGAGCGGCTTCGTGATAAGCATTTTAAACCCTATTGGCATCAAAGAATTCCGACGAATGACGGCGGTATAAGTCTTGGACAAATTGCAATCACCATGAACCGGAAAAAAACTGTTCCGGAAACAATGCGTATGTAAGGAGAAAACGGTATGTGTTTATCAATTCCCGGCAAAGTTATTTCAATCGATGAAACAAATCCGGAGTTACGAATGGGAAAAGTGAGTTTTAGCGGAGTGACAAAAGAGATTTGTCTTCAGTGGGTTCCCGATGTGCAAGTTGGCGAATACGTTCTTGCTCATGTTGGTTTTGCGTTGAGTAAGATTGATGAAAAAGACGCGCACGAAACATTAGCCATTTTAAAAGAGATGGGAGATTTGGAAGAGCCGAATGAAATATCTTGACGAATTCAGAAATGCCGAGCTGACGAAAAATCTTTCCGAAAAGATAAAACATACCGTTACTCGTCCCTGGACAATTATGGAAATCTGCGGCGGGCAAACGCATTCAATTCTAAAGTACGGAATTGAAGACTTGCTTCCCAAAGAAATTACGCTTGTGCATGGTCCCGGCTGCCCGGTTTGTGTAACTCCTCTTGAGATGATTGACAAAGCAGTCTCAATTGCTTCTCGAGAAAATATTATTTTTACTTCATTCGGTGATATGGTTCGTGTTCCCGGTTCTAAGTACGATTTGCTTGCGGTAAAAGCGAACGGATATGATGTGCGCATGGTCTATTCTCCTCTTGATGCCGTTGCTCTTGCTGAAAAAAATAGAGAGAAACAAGTTGTCTTTTTTGCGGTTGGATTTGAAACCACAGCACCGCCGAATGCCATGGCGGTTGTTGAAGCCAAACGGCGTGGACTGAAAAATTTTTCGATTCTTTGTTCGCATGTGCTTGTGCCTCCCGCAATTGAAGCGCTTCTTTCAAATCCCAATTCAAAGATTGAAGCTTTTTTGGCTGCCGGACACGTTTGCACGGTGATGGGTTATGAAGAATATATTCCGCTCTCCGAAAAATTTAACATCCCGATAATAATTACAGGATTTGAGCCGGTGGATATTCTTCTCGGAATTTATTCTGCAGTGAAACAACTTGAAGCACAGAAACATGAAGTTGAAAATCAATACAGCCGTGTAGTGCTGAAAGAAGGAAATAAACATGCGCGTGCACTTCTTTCCGAAGTGTTTGAAGTTGTTGATAGGCCTTGGCGCGGTGTCGGAGTTATTCCTCAAAGCGGATTCAGATTGAAAGAATCGTATGCGGAGTTTGACGCCGAGAAAAAATTTGACGTCGGTTCCATTGCAACACAAGAATCTCCGCTTTGTATTGCCGGGGAAGTTTTACAGGGATTAAAAAAGCCATTTGAATGTCCCGCTTTCAAAACAAGTTGTACCCCCGAACATCCCCTTGGCGCTCCAATGGTTTCCTCCGAAGGAGCTTGTGCGGCCTATTTCCATTATAAGAAAGTAATTTAAGTGATGATTGAAAATTTTTCGTTGAATTGCCCTCTTCCTCTTTCAGATTATGAAAAAGTTTTGCTTGCGCACGGCGGCGGCGGAACACTATCGCATCAACTGATTCAGAAAATGTTTTTTAGTCAGTTTGATAATCCGTTATTAAACAGTGAGCACGACGGCGCTATCTTTGAATTAAACGGAACCAAATTTGCTTTTTCAACAGACTCGTACGTCGTACAGCCGATTTTTTTCCCCGGCGGGAATATCGGAGGGCTGGCAGTAAACGGAACGGTAAATGATCTTTCAATGTGCGGTGCAAAACCACTGTTTCTTTCGTGCGGATTTATTATCGAAGAAGGATTTCCGATGACCGATTTGTGGAAAGTTGTTCTTTCGATGAAATCTGCCGCCGAAAAAGCCGGTGTGCAAATTGTAACCGGCGACACTAAAGTTGTTGATAAAGGGAAAGGGGATAAAATTTTTATCAATACTTCAGGAATCGGAGTGATTCATGAAGGCGTTTCAATTTCTCCTCTGAATTGTAAGCCCGGCGATGCGATTCTTCTTAACGGAAATATTGCCGATCACGGAATTGCGATTATGTCTGCCCGTGAAAATCTTTCCTTCGAAACAACCATCCAAAGTGATTGCGCGCCGCTGAACGCGTTGGTAGAATCGATGGTTTCCGTTTCGAAAAATATTCATGTTTTACGCGACCCGACTCGCGGTGGTATTGCGAGCGCTTTGAACGAGATTGCGCAAAAAGCCAATGTTGGAATACTGATTGAGGAAGAAAAAATTCCTATTCGTGAAGAAGTAAAAGGCGCTTGTGAGTTACTCGGATTAGACCCTCTCTATATCGCAAACGAAGGAAAACTTCTTGCGATAGTTAAGGCGAATGATGCGGAAAAAATTTTAAATGAGATGCGAAAGCATCCTTTGGGAAAAGAATCTTCTCTCATCGGCTACGTAACTGAAGAAAATAAACAAAGTGTTATTATGAAAACTTCCATCGGAAGCAAACGAATTGTTGATATGCTTTCCGGTGAGCAATTACCAAGAATATGTTGATGCCATGCAAGCAAAACCGATAACCATAATTTCGCAAAATGAAAGAATGAGAAATATTCTTTCCGGACTTGATCATATCGTTTCATCAGATAGTTCTATTTTGTTGATAGGAGAAACGGGAGTCGGAAAAGAATTGTTCGCGGAATATATCCATCGCACAAGTCCGCGCCACACGCAGCCATTTATTAAAGTCGGGCTTTCGGCACTTCCTGCGGAACTGCTGGAAAGCGAACTATTCGGACACGAAAAAGGAGCATTCACCAGTGCCGGTACTGAGAAGAAGGGATTATTTGAACTTGCGGACGGCGGCTCAATTTTTTTAGACGACATCGATGATTTTCCTTATCAACTGCAGTCAAAGCTGCTGCGTGTTCTTGAATCAAGAGAATTAATGCGTATCGGCGGACAGACTTCCATCCCAATAAATGTGCGGTTGATAACCGCGTCAAAAAATAATTTGCATGAGCTTGTTGAAAAAGGAATTTTCCGTGCTGATCTTTACTACCGTATAAATGTTGTTCCCGTTGAAATACCACCGTTGCGGGAACGGAGCGAAGATATTCCACTTCTTACCGACTATTATCTTAAAAAATTTCAATCTGAAAAACAGATTGTCATTCAGCAGGATGCTTTGCGCAAACTTGTCCTTTATTCATGGCCGGGAAACGTCCGAGAGTTGCGGAATGTAATGCAACGAATAGCGCTGTTTGTGTCAGATACCATCAAAGTAGTTGATCTTCCCGCCGAAATAAGAAATGATCATCCGATGCAATCACTTTCAAAAGCCTGCCACCGATGTTTAACTTCGGAAGAAATGACGTTCGAAGAAGTTGTTGCTTGCTTGGAAAAAAATCTGATTGAGCAAAGCTTAAAAGAAACCGAAGGGAATAAAACACAAGCCGCAAAACTTTTGAAAATGAATTTTTCAACCTTCAGAGATAAACTGAAAAAGTACGAAATCGAATAATATTTTCGTTTCCGGGAATGCGGGAATCAGCACCCTGAACAACGGAAATCCACACCATAAATTCTCAAATCTTTTATTTTGAAGCAGAAAGCCAATTTTTGCCGGGGCATATTAATTGCTATTTATTAAGGACAAAAATAGTTAAAGAATTTGCATTCAACTAAAACAATACTATTAGATGGCGAGATTGTCGAAATCATTGAAGAGGGCGGTAATCAAAAAGCTAAAATTCTTACCAACCCACAGTATATCGAAGTTATTCTTGAAACGCATAATGATATTCATCTCGGTGAAAAAGTCACCATTGAATCGGAAGTTACCATTAAAAAGATCACCCCGGTTCTTGTTTAGCCTATGAAACAAATTAACTAAATATTAATCATCAAAAGAGGACACAATGGACGAACAACCCTTAACCTATTATGATCAGATGCAGAAAGCCGGCTACTCCCGCCGCGACTTTCTGAAGTTCTGCAGCTGGATGACCGCTTTAATCGGTGTTGAAGCAAGCGGTTTAAGTAAAGTTGTTTACGCAATGGAAACAAAGAAAAGAATTCCTGTCGTTTGGTTCCATTTTCAAGAATGCACTTGCTGTAGTGAATCTTTCATCCGTTCATCTCACCCGATAGTTGCGGATATTATTTTAGATAAAATTTCACTCGACTACACACAAACACTTCAGGCTGCTGCCGGAAAACAAGCCGAAGCTTCGCTGCATGATGTAATGAAGAATTATAAAGGCGAATACCTGATGCTTGTTGAAGGCGCTATTCCTACAAATGACAACAGCGTCTACTGCTGCATTGCGGGACGAACTGCCGAAGATATTGTAAAAGAAGCCGCCGAGAACGCAAAGGCGATTGTGGCGTGGGGAAGCTGTGCTTCAAACGGTTGTATTCAAGCTTCAAAGCCAAATCCGACCGGAGCGAAACCTGTTCATAAAGTTGTAAGCGGAAAACCAATCATCAATGTTCCCGGCTGTCCTCCAATTGGCGAAGTAATGGCGGGAGTAATTGTTCATTTATTGGCGTTCGACCGTATTCCTCAACTTGATGGTTTAGGAAGACCAAAAGCATTTTACTCACGTCGGGTTCACGATACATGCTACCGACGTCCTAATTACGATGCCGGATTATTTGTTGAAACATTTGATGACGAGAACGCGAAGCGCGGCTATTGTCTCTACAAGATGGGCTGCCGCGGACCGGTAACCTACAACGCTTGCGCCGTTAATAAATGGAATAATGGTGTCAGTTATCCTATTCAATCTGGGCACGGCTGCATCGGTTGCAGTGAAGAGAATTTCTGGGACAACGGTCCTTTCTATCAGCACCTTGCGTCGTTCCCTGGATTTGGAATTGAAACAACCGCAGATACCATCGGCGTTGCCGTTGGTGCGGCTACAGCAATTGGAATTGCGGCTCACGCAGTTACAACAAATATCAAGAAACGAAAACTTATTGCCGAAGAAATTAATCAAAGCGATACGGGTTCAACTGAAGAGAAAGGAGAAGAATAATCATGGCGAATAGAATAGTTGTTGATCCTGTAACAAGGATTGAAGGTCACCTCCGTGTTGAAGTTGAAATCAAAGACGGCAAGGTCGTTGACGCGTATAGCTCCGGAACGATGGTTCGCGGATTCGAATTAATTTTGAAGGGAAGAGATCCCCGAGACGCATGGGCATTTACCGAAAGAGCATGCGGTGTTTGTACAACAGTACATGCGCTTGCTTCTGTCCGTACAGTCGAAGATGCGCTTGGTATACAAGTTCCCCCAAACGCTGAACTGGTGAGAAACCTGATGTTCTGTGCTCAGTATATGCAAGATCATGTCGTACATTTTTATCATTTACACGCACTCGATTGGGTTGATGTTGTAAGCGCGCTAAAAGCCGATCCAAAAAAAACTTCTGAGTTAGCTCAAAGCATTTCAAGCTACCCGAAAAGTTCAACCGGATATTTTTCAGACTTGCAAAAGAGACTTGCCGGGTTTGTCAATAGCGGACAGCTCGGAATATTTGCAAACGGTTATTGGGGACACTCAGCGTTCAAACTTCCTCCTGAAGCTAATTTGATGGGCGTTGCTCACTATCTCGAAGCACTTGAATGGCAAAAAGAAATGGTAAAAGTTCATACCATTTTCGGCGGCAAGAATCCTCATCCAAACTACTTAGTTGGCGGTGTTCCCTGCTCGGTGAACATTGATGAAGTGAATGCGTTAAATGCCGAACGGCTCGCGTATGTCGGCTCGCTCTTTGAACAAGGGAAACAATTTATCGAACAAGTGTACATTCCCGACCTTCTAGCGGTTGCTTCATTCTACAAAGATTGGGGCGCAATCGGTGGTGGATTGCCAAACTATTTAGCTTATGGTGATCTTCCGGTAAACGGATATGCTGATGTCGATAAATTTAAATTCCCGCGCGGTGCAATACTTAACCGTGATTTGAGTAAAGTCCATGAAGTTAACGGAAAAGATCCCCAGCAAGTGCAAGAATATATTGCTCACTCATGGTATGAATATTCTGACGGTGATACCACAGGAAAACATCCGTGGGCCGGAGAAACAAAATTAAATTATACAGGGCCAAAACCTCCGTACGATTACCTCAATGTAAATGAAAAATACAGTTGGTTAAAAACTCCCCGTTGGAACGGAAACGCGATGGAAGTTGGTCCGCTTGCTCGTTTACTTGTGGCGTATGCTTCAGGAAGAAAAGAAGTTCAAGAACTTGTGAACGGCACATTGAAAAAATTGGATGTTCCGGTCGCGGCTCTTTTCTCCACCTTAGGAAGAACAGCGGCGCGTGGTTTGGAAACTGTTCTTATTGCCGGATGGGCGAAAGAATTTTACGATCAACTTCTTTCAAACATTAAGAACGGCGATTCAAGAATGTTCAATAACGAAAAGTGGGATCCTTCAACATGGCCGAATGAAGCGAAAGGTGTCGGCATGACGGAAGCTCCTCGCGGCGCACTTGCTCATTGGATTGTTATCAAGAATCAAAAAATCGATAACTACCAACTTGTTGTTCCGAGTACATGGAATGCTTCTCCGCGTGATGCTAAAGGACAAATGTCGGCATACGAATCAGCGCTTATCGGAACGCCGGTAAAGAATCCGGAACAACCGCTTGAAATTCTAAGAACAATCCATTCGTTTGATCCTTGTATTGCATGCGCTGTTCATCTTTATGATGAAAAGGGAACGTACGTGCATCAAGTGCAAACATTTTAGGAGACAACAATGGAAAATATATCAATTAGAAGAGTGTATGTATGGCAAACGCCGGTACGTTTTTATCATTGGTTAAACGCCATCTGCGTTGTCATTCTCTCAATTACCGGATATTTGATTGGAAGCCCGCCTGCAATACAAAGTGGCTCGGAAGCGTCATTCGGATATTGGTTCGGAACAATACGCTTTCTCCATTTTCTGGCGGCATTCATCTTCTTTTTCAATTTCGTGTTCCGCATCTATTGGGGGTTTGTCGGAAATGAATATGCCAAATGGCACAACTTTATCACCTTCAGAAACGGGCAGTGGAAAGAAATGATCCGCGTGTTAAAAATAGATATCTTTCAACGCGAAGGAAAACCGATTGACTCAATCGGGCATAATTCGCTTGCCGGATTAACCTATTTCATTTCATTTCTCGCCTTCATGTTTCAGTGCATCACCGGTTTCGGCATGTACTCGGCGATGAGTCACGCATGGCTGCCGAATATGTTCTCGTGGATTGTTCCGATGATGGGGGGAGACTTTGCGGTTCGGCAGTGGCATCACGTTATGATGTGGTTCTTTATTATTTTTTCGATGGCACATGTTTACCTTGTTTTCTACCACGACTATGTTGAAGGAAGAGGAATTCTTTCTTCAATGGCGGGTGGATGGAAATTTATTGAGAAAAAACATCTGGAAAAATAATTAGGAAATTTTCACAAAACTTGAAATCCCTCTTGGTAATCAAGAGGGATTTTTTAACATAAATTATTTATGGTGGTTAAAGAGAATGTGAAGTCGCCATTCTGTTTTATTAAGGAACTTTGCCTTGACATTCATCTATAAATTAAATACCTATATTTAAGATCAAAATAAATACTACACAAAACCGTAATACTGATGAGCGGGTAACATTAATCAAAGAAAACTATTCCCCGTACTAATCTGAACTGATACAAGAATAACAGAATTAACTAATTTGTTGTAATTAGGTAGAAGTTGAAACTATGGGATATAATTTTTACATAGGTTGGCCTAATAGTTGTCTCTCTCTCTCAGCGGT
>Ga0172368_10000906_pt1 | contig 41485 bp, 41 predicted proteins | sample Lak11m_FD_114540 | JGI IMG/M metagenome (GOLD analysis project Ga0172368, IMG submission 114540) | Freshwater microbial communities from Kabuno Bay, South-Kivu, Congo - kab_022012_11m | ecosystem: Environmental > Aquatic > Freshwater > Lake | place: Democratic Republic of the Congo: South-Kivu... | reverse complement strand
TCTCCAATTATAATGGCTTTGCCTTTTTATAAAAATCTGATTCTGGAAGCTCGGCCGCTTATTTTTTCTTCCACTCCGCTGATACTTTTTTCACTTCTGGCTGCTTGGCTGATCCACCTTTTTGGTTTTAAGAAAAAAGAGCAGGATTTTAATATTTTTATCCTTTCTTCATTTATGCTGGTTTTTTTCTATGCCGTAATCCAGCAAAGGCTACTAATTAATATTCGCTATGGCATTTTGATTCAGCCTATACCTTTGGTTTTGGCAGCTATAGGAATTTATGAAATTTTTAACTTATGGATTCTGGCTAGAATAAATAAACTGATAGTCTTTGTTTTGATTTTGGCCTTAAGCTTGCCGAGCCTATTTTTAATCCGACCTTTTTATTTTAACTATAATAATGATATTTTGCCTAAAAAATACAATGCCGCTTCCGTTTGGGGGTACGGGGGCTACGAAGCCGCCCAATATCTGAATTCGCTCCCGAATGCGGAAAATTTAAGGATCATCACAAATTATTTCGGAATTTGTGTTTTTGTTAAGGGAGAGTGCGCCATGCTAAATGATATGATCGCCCAAAAAGCGAAAACGGAATGGAAGAGTGGAAAAATTAATTATTTTGTCGTCAGTCCCAAGGGAATAGAGCGCTATAGATTCGCCGAAAGATTTCCTGATATTTCGACCAAACAGCCGGTTTGGGAACAATACATCGACGGCCGTTCGGAAAATTATTTAAAGATTTTTAAATCTAATTAAATTCCTAATTATCTTTACTTTTTTTATCGCCAAAATTACTTGCAATTAGGCTCTGTGTTATGAAACTAGGATTCATAAAAATTAAGAAAAACGAACTGACTCCAGACGATAAATCGGAAAAGATAACTGATACCAAGGCTGACCAGGCAGAAAAAAATATTTCGATCGGAAAAGCCAATGTACTAAAAGCTCATGACTGGAAAACCAGTTTAGTTTTATTGCTTTTAGCTGTTCCGCTTTATTTTTATTTTTCTTTCGGTCAGAATCATCTGGCTCAATTTGAAACGGCTGATGAATATCGTTGGGCTTATAATTCTGACAGCCGCATTCCTAAATATTGGAGAGCTATGCTAAGCAAGGATTGGGAGCACACTATGATCAATGACAAACCAGGCATCTCAACCGCCATAGTTTCCGGTTTAGGAATGTGGTATTTAAATGAAGATAATTTAACAGGAAGAATTGTCACACAAAATGACAGTAGTACTGTTTTTAATCCGCAGGCATCCCAAATTATCAATTTTGCTTTTCGCTTGCCTCTTTTAGCTTTTAATGGACTTCTGTCTATTCTTTGGTACTTCCTTATTCGTAGACTGGCTAAGAATAATTGGTTGGCACTTTTAGCCTGTTCGCTCATACTTTTAAATCCTATCCTTATCGGTATTTCGCAAATTATAAATCCTGATGCAATGCTATGGTCAACTGCCTTTACTTCTATTTTGGCTTTTTTGCTTTTTCTTAAATACCGTAAATGGTACGACGCTTTGCTATTTGGATTTTTTTTCGGCTTTGCACTACTCAGTAAATACACGGCAGTGGTTATTATTCCATTCGCTTTTTTATTGATGGGAGCCTATTTTATATATAAATACAACGGCTTTATAAAAGAAAAGGTTTTCAGAAAAAGATCCCTTCAATACTTTTTGTCATTTCCTTTTATGACAGCTCTGGGCGTTCTTATTTATTCTCTTTTGCTACCGATAGTTTTCTTGAACCCAAAGCTCCTGCTAAAAGGCAACGATGCCTTTAAGGCTATGCGACACTATGTGATTATAATGGAACAGGTATCGGGAGCCATCATCTTAGATGCTATAATTTTCAAAAGCTGGATATTTAAAAAAGTTTTATTTTTATTTAAATTTCTTTGGAATATCGGTTCTAGGGTTATTTTTGGTATTTTGCTATTTTTCTTAACTCTTGAAGCCTGGAACTGGACGCATGGAAATTTTTTGGGTATTCCGGAGATTCCTTATGACACCGGGACTGGCAAAGCTTTTACTCAATTGCCACTGATCCAAAAAATTTTTCTAGAAATCCATCCGCTAGTTTTTTCACTTACACCTGTCGTTCTGGCGATGCTCTTAATTGCCTGGAGCATCTATTTATTCAAAAGAAACGTCCGTTTTGCTTTTCCAGTTTTTTCACTTTCTATTTTTTTGCCTATTTTTTACTTGGCCGTTCTTCAGGAAAAATTATTGGTCCATATCCGCTACAGCGTAATACTATATCCGATTGTCATTTTGATTGCTGCCAGCGGTCTCACTGAAATTTTAAACTTGTTGAAATTTCGCTTTAACTTTATTTTTAAAATTGCTGCTTTCGCACTTGTGGTTTGGCTAAGCGTTCTTAGTCTGAAGCAGATACAGCCTTTTTATTTCAATTATACTAACGAGTTTCTACCTAAAAACTATACTATTACCGGCGCTTGGGGCTACGGCGGCTATGAAGCAGCTCAATATATTAATTCTCAGTCGGATCATCCAGAAAAACTCATTGTCTGGACTGACTACGACGGTTTTTGCCCATTTTTCCCAGGAACTTGTATCAAAGACAGTGAAATAAAATGGGTGGGCTTTAAAACAACCAATGCTATAAATTATTACGTAATAACGCCTCGAGGATCTTCTAAATTAAGCAATACTTTTTCAAAACTTCTACCTAATATCTCTACCAAACCTGATTGGGAATTATCCATAGGTGACCGACCCAACAATTCTATTTGGGTTTATAAAGTAATCAAAAGTGATTTTAAAAATAATGATTGGTGGAGAAAGTCAAAGGAGGATACACCAATAACAAATAAACAAAAAAAACAATAATTGCTTATTATTTTTATATCCTTATTTTTTATAAAGCCTGCTTCAGGCTTTTTTTCGAAGGCCGGGAATCATACTTTTAATCATTGACCGGTCAGATTCGTTGATTTCCTTGAATAAATATAAAATTCCCAAATAAATGCAAAAAAGCAAAGCGCCGAAAGGAATAAATAGAAGATGGCCGCCCGGCAAGAAAAATGACAATCCGAAAATAATCAGTCCCGCTAAAATCATTTTAAAAAGGCTGGAAATTTTTAAAGTGATTTTGAATTCATTTTTTAAGTGATAAAAGAAAACACCAATCACAAATATTGCCGTAACACAAGTCGCTATGGCCGAACCGATAAGCTTATATTGGCTTACCAGAATTAGGTTGAGAGCGGCATTGAGAACTGTTCCAAAAATAGCAATCCTCAAAGGAATTTGTACCAAACCCGCACCCTGAAAAGCCGAGCTCATAACATAGAAAAGGGTCAGTAAGCCCAATCCGAAAGCTAAGACCTGAAGAACTGCGGCTCCGCCGGAAAATTGAGAACCGAAGAAAAAAACCATCAGAGGCTCCGCATAAGCCATGATCAAAGCAACGACAGGAATAAGCAAAAGAGTCATCATCCGCAGTGATGTGGATATGGCATCGATAGTTTTCTGGTTATTTTTATCGGCCATAGAATGGGAAACCACCGGCAACAGTACTATGGTCAAGGCATAAAAAAGATAATTGGGTATTTGGGAAATGGTAAAAGCGCCATTAAAAATTCCGGTCAAATAATCGTCTTGCAAGACCGCTTTAACGATAAAAAGATTGAGGGAAACCATAGCCTGATATAAAACTAAAAAACCGGTGATTGGCAGCGCGTATAAAAGTATTTCTTTGGCGCTAAAATTTTCTGCTGAATTTTTAGGAAACCGGCGGGCATAAACCGTCTTGTCCACAATGACAGCCAAAATAAAAACAATTAACGGAACATAGATGTATCCTGTAATAAAACCCTCCAGCGACAAAAAATAACCAAGGCCGACAATGATCAGTACGCGCAAAACCGAACGCAGGGATTTCAAAATTGACTGCATATTAAACTGGTGAATACCCGTGTAGTAATAGAAATAATATGAATCAGCCGCAAAGCAGGGGATGATGAAAGCCGAAATTCGGAAAAGCCGGGTCAGTGACATATCCTTGAGCAGCCAGGCAATCACCGGCGCCCCAAAAAAGAAAACCGCGGTTACGGCTGCCATCAGAATAAATTGGGAGATCGCCCCTTTTCTTTTTATGGCCGGTATCAATTTTGGATTTTTTGCCAAAGCCTCGCTTAAAAACTTGCTCATGGCGATCGGGATACCGTTGCCGATAAGCGAAGCGATCAAAATTGTCATAGTAACAATCAGGCCAAAAATGCCATAATCGGCCGGACCTAAAATCCGGCCGGCAGCGGCATGGACAATCAGTCCGGAAAAATAAAAAAGTACTTCCGCCAAGGCAATCCAAATTAAGTAAGGGGTTACCGCCATAAAATTAATTTAAAATCTTATAAATTTCTTTTTTGTCCGTTCCATTTTTAACGCTAACCGTAATTTTTCCGCTGGCGTTTATATCATCCAAGTTAATGCTTTGTTTAGTTCCTTTGTCCAAAGAAATATCGCCCGCATCTATCTTGCCGGAATTATTGGAAATTTCCCAGTGAAAATTTTTATTATTGGTATAATTTTCAATGGTAAAATTAAAACCTTTATCTTTCGGGTTTTCAAAATACAAAGCCCACCAGTTGTTTTGATAAGCCGGATTTGCCTGCATTCTTTCCGAATAAGCCAAAAAAACAAAGCTTAGAAAAACAAAGATCAGGGTAAATATTATTATTTTTTTATTGCTGTCCATATTATTTATTGCGATAAAAGGCACTTACATATCCATTGGAATAAACTTCCTGAAAATTGTCCGCTCTTTTAAATTGGGATGAGTCCAGCATATCATTCACCAGCACAAAATTTACGTTCAAATCAGCAAAGCATTTTTGGCTTTCCGGACCGTTCGGACTGGAAATCATCTCCAAAGTGCATTTTTCTTGGCGATCTATTCCGTTTTCATACCGGTCCAAATTAGCTCGATACAGCGAAAAATTATAATCCCGCATAAAAAATAATTTTATCCAGGAATCGGCATCGACATTAATATGATCGCTTAGCAATATATCGCTGCTGCTGACATTTTTCGACAAATAATCCGCGGCGTTAAAAGTTTTAACCGCATTGGCGGAATCATTTTTCTCTGAGAAATAATCAGAACTGTCGCCCAAGCCATTGACTGCCGCGAAAGTCAGGATCAGTAAAAAAGAGGAAAAAATAAGTTTTCGGCCCGAACCGCTAATTGCTTCCCGACCTTTTTTTAAAAAATTAAAGACACTGACAAAAGCAAAAGCTCCCATAATGGCTAAGGGATATGTGCCATAATTGGCGATCCGGCCGGAAGGAATATCCAGCTTGATCGTTTGGGGGGACAGGGAAGTCAAGGTTATCAGAAATGTCCAGCTGGCCAAAAGCAGATAGCTGATTTTTTGCTTTTTGTCATAAAAAACAAAAATCAGCAAAAGCCCGATAAGGCCCAGTGTGATCCTGGCCTCGCCCACGATCGATTTAAATTGATCCAGAGGCAGCCCGGTATGGTCAACCTTAGTAACTTCACCGACCACTGTTGTAACCGCTCCATTGGTCAAATAGGTGGGAGTGTAAATGAGTAAAACGAATATTACGGCAAATACCGCGAAAATCAAAACCGGCAGAGAAAATATGATTTTGCCCCAATCGATAAGATTGTCTTTGATCTTTTTAAAATCAAAAATGAAAAATGCCAAGATAAAAAGCGCCATCACCATAAGAAATATGAAACCGGTCAAATGATGGGCATAAAATAAACCCATGGAAAAAAACAGGAATAACATTCCAAAAACTTTATTTTTCCCGTTTAAAGCGCGCGCAAAAAAATAAAAAACCAGAATAAACAAAAGATTGCCGATCAGATTGCCGATGACTCCGCCACCGGCATATTTGGCTTGCGGCGGTGCAATCGCAAAAAGAGGACCAACCAGCAGTAACGCGCAAATGGCAATATTTTTGGCATTGGGATTATTTTCAAATAAACGTAAGACTAAAACAAAAAGCGCCAGAACAGTGACAATATCAATCAAAAAAAGTGTGAGGATCGGAAAGTAGGAAATAAAATTTAACCCCGAAATTGAGCCGATGGAGGCAAAAATCAGGTGTTCTCCAATAATAAAATCGCTGATGTTTTTCGGAGCGCCGATTGCGTAATTTTCGCCGACAACAATATCCCGCATGGTGTAGTTGGGAATAGACTTGGTTTCAACGATTTTTTTTGCCCAATACATATGGTGTCCCAAATCGGTCGAGGAGGGAAGGATGCTACTGTTTAAGTATGCGGTACGGATGAAGATGGAAATAAAAACAATGAAAATGATCAGGTAAACCTGCCTTGGGGAAAAACTGAACAATTCATTTCTCTCTTGACTGTTTTCATTATGTTTGAATTTATAAACCAAAAAGCAAATCAGAACTATCAGAGCCACTCCGGTTAAAATTGAAAATCTGTTGATATAGGCTCCGAATCGGCCAATAAGCAACATTAAAAAATCGACCAAAATAATGCTGGCTCCGATGGAAACCACAAATCTTTCCAAAAAAGAAAAATTTTTCCTGCCGAAAAACGCCAGCATAAAAAAATAGCCCGGCACAAAAAAAACGATGGCCAAAGAAAAATAAAATAATAATTGTTCTTGGATAAATTGAACCATAATTAAACCAATTTATTCATTTCTTCCAGATATCTTCGGGAAATTTTTTCCCAACTGAAATTATCAGTTACATACTTTTTGGCCTGTTCGCCAAAATCTTGGCGAAAATTGTCATCAGATAAAACTTCCTTAATTTTTTCAGCCCAAGCATTGGCATTGCCGGACCCAACTAAAAATCCGCTTTTTCCGTCTTTAATGGCATCCTTCAGCCCTTCGATATTGGCAGCAATAACCGGAATCCGGCAGGAAGCCGCCTCAATCACCGAAATGCCAAAACCCTCCACATCGCCTTCAATTTTTATATTCGGCTGGACGAATGCGTCGCAAGTATTGAATAAAATATTTCTGACTTTGTCCGAAACATAGCCCAGCATCTCCACTCTTTCGGAAAGATTTTTTTCCTCTATCGCTTGGCTGATATTTTTAAATTCCGGTCCGGAACCGGAAATAACATAAATAATATTCTCCCGGAGCTTTGGCATAACTTCACGGACAAACCAGGCTACACCTTTTCTTTTAACCAATCTTCCGGAAGTTAAAATTATTTTTTTATCATGGATGTCACTTTTTAAAATCTGCTGTAAATCTTCACGAGAATAATTTCCGGTGCATTTATTTTCATCCACGCCATTAGGAATAAAAACGAATTTATCTTCCGGAATGCCTTTTTTGATCCCGATCTTTATGGTTTCATTTCCGACCGCAATCAGCTTATCCATTTTTTTAATAAAATATTTCACCCAGAACCACTGATAAATTTTCATTTTATAAGTGAGGTCCAGCCCGTGAACAACGCAGACAATCGGTTTTTTTGTAATAAATTTGAGTTTCCAGCCGACAAAAGACAAAACGCCATCACCCAGTAAAATGGCATCGTATTGCCTGATTAAAAAAACGGATTTGATTATGGAATAGGGGATAAAAATAGGCAAAAAAAGCTTGCCGTATTTATTGGCAATAGTTTTCACTTCGGCTATCTTGGACAGCCAGATTGAAAGCTCATAATTTTGATTTTCAATTCCGCCGACCACCGGAGGATAAGCTCGTGATATAAAAAGAATCTTCATTGCTAATAATTTAGTCTTTCCGATATTTTTCTTTTTTAATCTGATACATCAGGTCTTCGCTCAGCCTTCGGCTTGATTTGATCATATCGGCTACCAAGGCGAATACCAGCAGTTGCAATCCCACCAAAAAAAGAATGACTGCCAGCAAAAGATAGTTCCTGTAGGTAGTTACCTGCAAAGCCTGGATGTAAAGGAAAAAGAAAATTATAAAAAACACGAAAGAAGCCAGGATCAAAATAAAACCCGGGATGCCGAAGAATTTCATGGGGCGAACATCGCGGATAGCCTTAAGAATTATCTTGAAGCTGCTGTTAACGTAACGATAAACGCTTCTGACCACTCGTGATTTCCTTTCCGGAAAATATCTTACTTCTACCGGAACCCATTGGATTTTCATGTTTTTTCCCAATGTATCGATGATAACTTCCTGGGTATAGGTGAATTCACCGGGCAAATTCAGCCGTAAAAGCAATTCCTGGCTGTAAGCGCGAAAACCGCAGGTTAAGTCGTGGATTTTAGTTCCCATAAATTCGCCAATTATCCAAGCTGCCACTCGATTCAAAAAACTTTTTACCCATGGAATATCTTTGGCGGTTTTTTCGCTGAAGCGGTCGGCACTGACCATATCGACATCACCCTCGATAACCGGCTGGATAATTTTCGGGATGTCTTTTGGATCAAACTGGCCGTCAGCATCAATGTTAACCATAATGTCCGCACCGTTGCGGAGCGCCTTCTCCGCAGCCGTTCGGAATGTTTTGCCAATGCCACGATTTACTTTGTGCGAATAGACAAAATCGGCGCCAGCCGCTCTGGCGATTTCGGCAGTCTTATCTTTGGAGCCGTCATCAATGACTTGGATAAAAATTTCATCTATGCCGGAAATGCTCTTTGGAATTTTTTTGATGGTTTCTCCGATCTTGTCCGCTTCATTAAAAGCCGGGATATTAACCACTAATTTCATAAAATTATTTTTTCTTAATAATTAAACCGGGGTCGATGCATTTGAGATTGCATTCGGCATTATCCAATCCTTTGTGGATCAGGGAATTGGAGCATTCTTTTATTTTTTCTTCACAGTTCTTTTTGCTGAAGGAAAAGTATTCCGGATTTATCTCATAGCCAAAATATGACATGACGAAATAGGCAACAATTAAAAGAATGATTATCCAAATTATTGATTTAATCATACCAGTCATTTTCCCCTTAAATAAGCCTTATTTATTAAAAAATCAGGGTATAATACCTTATCGGTATTATACCCCAAAAATCGCTTATTGTAAAACTTTTTACCCCCACACCAAATTCAGGCAAACAAAAAATATTACGTTATATAATGGAAATCCAAACAAAGTTATTTTGATTAGGGGTTGGCAAATTTGGTGTGGGGTTTTACCGCCCGATGCCTTTATAAATGATTCCGGAACTCTTAATAGCTTCTTTATCCAAGCAATTTTTACCGTCAATCATTACTTTAATCTTGAATTTCTTGAGAATTTTCGGATCCAGAGATTTAAATTCATCATGATCGGTCACCAAAATAAGCGCCTCAGAATATTTTAAAAGCTCAACCAGATTTTTCACGGTGGATTTTTCAGGAATGTGCGGATCAAAAACTTTGAAAGCAGTTTTATGTTCTTCCAAAAGTTTGATTATTTTTTTGGCGGGAGATTCGCGTACATCATCCACATTGGCTTTATAGGCAATGCCCAAAACTCCGACCTTGGCTCCGTTCATCGGAATTTTAATCTCGTTTAAGGCATTCTTAAGCAACTCGACTGTATAATCGGGCATGGAATTATTGATTTCCCTGGCAATCCGCAAAAACCGATGGTCAAAGCCCGAAAGTTTAGCCCGTTCAATCAAATAATAAGGATCGACCGGAATACAATGGCCGCCTACGCCACAGGAAGGGAAGTGGGGCATAAAAGCAAAAGGTTTGGTAGCCGCTCCCAAAATAACATCCTTGACGTCGATGTCCAGCTTATCAAAAGATTTGGCCAGTTCATTTACAAAAGCGATGTTAATGTCTCGGAAAGAATTTTCCACGATTTTGACCGCTTCGGCTTCGCGGATCGATTTCATCGGCCGGATGGTCGCGTCAATGATGCTCTCATAAAATTTCTTGGCTAAAGACAATCCTTTTTTATCAAATGATCCAACAACGCGGGGAATATTGGTAACGTTCCATTTGGGATCGCCCGGATTGATGCGTTCCGGGCAGTGGGCGATAAAAACGTCTTTACTGACAACATAACCAGCATTTTCGAAAATAGGACGGACCACTTCTTCCGATACTCCCGGATTAACCGTTGATTCCAAAACCACCAGCGCACCCTTTTTCAGATTATTAACGACAATTTTGGTAGCTCCAATAACCGGACCAAAATCCGGATTAAACTGGGCGTCCACCGGAGTCGGAACACAAATTAAAATTATATCGGCCTTTTTGACAATTTTTTTGTCCGCAGTAGCCAAAAATTTATACTTCGGCAAATTTTCGGATAAAAATTTTTCCTCAATCGGACTTACGCCTTTATTTATTAAATTGACTTTCTTGCGGTCCATATCCAGCCCAAAAACTTTGTAACCTTTTTCCACGCAGCGTATCGCGAGTGGCAATCCGACATAGCCTAAACCAATGACGCAAACTGTTTTCTTATTTTTCTTGGATTTTTTCATAATAATATTAACAAAATTAAAGATTAAACATTATACATTAATTTAACCATATTGCAAGCCCTTTAGGCAAAATAAATCCCGCACCTTCCTAAATAATATTAAGCTCTATAAGAAAATTTATTTAATTCATTCTCGTATTCCGCTTTGCCGAATTGAGGTAAATAAACCACAGGACCTTCCCTGAAGGTGCGGGATAAAACACTTTCATAAAAAGAGTTTTCGGGGTAAAATAGCTTCATGAGAATAGGAATCAACGCTTCATTTGCCAGAAAACCCAACACCGGGATCGGCCAGGTCACGCTTAACTTTCTGCGAAAGTTAAGCGAGTTCAAAGTGAAAAGTGAAAAGTTAAAAGATATTGAATATATACTTTACTTGGAAGAAGATTTGCCACAAGATTTAAAACTGCCGGAAAATTTCCAGAAGCGTATTTTTTTGCCGTTTTGGAAGCGCGATGATCTGGTCCGCAAGATCCGCTGGGAAAAAACTTTATTGCCCCGGCAAGTGAAAAAGGATGGCTGCGACACATTTATTTCGCTTTACCAATGCCCGACAATCATTAAAAGCGCCAAACACATAATGCTGGTGCACGATTTGATTCCAAGAATTTTTCCCGAGTATCTTAATAACTCCAGAAAAAAATATTACCAAGGCCTGACTGAAACAGCCATCTTCCAAGCCGACAAAATTATGGCCGTATCGACCAGGACCGAAAAAGATCTGGTCCAAAAACTGGGAATCGATCCGTCCTGCATATCCGTTAATTATCCGGACGTGGACGAAATTTATAAAGACCGGGTTTCGGAAGAAAAAAACAAGAAAATTTTAAAAAAGTACAAATTGAATCCCGGCTATATCCTTAATGGCGGGGGATTGGAAGTGCGGAAAAACACCGAAGGAGTTATCCGGGCTTATAAATTTTTGCTGGATAAAAATAAGAATGAACACTTTATTTCCGAAATGCCCAAGCTGGTTATTTCCGGAAAATTAATGCCCGAATTGGCGCCGTTGGTTACCGACGCGGAAAAACTGATCAAAGAACTGAATCTGGCAAAATTTGTCAGATTGCTGGATTTTGTGCCGCAGGAAAATATGCCGACTATTTATAAAAACGCGGTAATGTTTGTTTATCCCTCTAAATATGAAGGTTTTGGCTTACCAGTTCTGGAAGCCATGAGCCAGGGTACGCCGGTCATTACTTCCAAAACCAGTTCGCTCCCTGAAGTCGGCAATGACGCGGTACTCTACTGCGATCCGGAAGATTACCAGGATATAGCCATGGTCATAAAAAATTTACTATTCAAAAAAAATCTCCAAGAAACCCTTTCCACCAGGGGTAAGGATCGGGCTGTGTTTTTTTCCTGGAATAATTTTACCGAAAAAATACTGAATATAATCGATGAAAGAATTTTATAAAAAAATAAATAATATAAAATCTTATCTGATGATTGCCAATATTCTTTTGGTTTTCTTTTTGATTTTACTTTCCGATGTTGGCATCCTGCCACTGCAAAAAAACGACTTTATATTTTTCACCTTCTTGGTGCTGGCTTTCGCGCTCTACCGTCCCGGCTGGGCATTTTTGTTTTTTATCGGCACATTGGCTCTGGAAAACATAAATTTGGCCCCCAAAGAACTGGGACTGATGCTCCGGCCATATCAATTCATCGGCGCCTTGACGGCGCTAGCCGTGATTGTCCGCTTCTTGCTCAAACGGATAAATTTTGAATTGCCGAAATTCAAATGGTTTGACGCTTTACCGGCTATTTTAAACGCCGGCGCCTTTTTAAGCGCTTTGGCCGCCGATGACAAGGCTGCGAGTTTCAAACTTTCAATCATTTTATTTTCATTTTTAGTTTTATATTTTTTGGCAAGAATTTTTATCCAGTCTTTGGACGACCTCAAAAAAATATTGCCGTTTTTTTTGAGTTCATCCGCGATAGTCATAGTTTACGGTGTTTGGCAGAATCTCCAGTTCATCAGCGGTTACTATCCTTTTGAAACTATGCCCGGACGGCCCAATGCCACTTTTGCCGAACCGGACTGGCTGGGAATATTTTTGGTTTTTTTGCTGGCCGTTGGCTACGCTTTGATAAAATATTTCGAAAAAGAAAAAAATTATTTACCGTATCTTTACACTTTTTTAACCGCTGTTTTTACTTTACTGCTGCTGACTGTTTCCAGAAGCTCTTGGCTGGGAGCTTTTTTGGTGACATTTTTATTCCTGCTGATAATTTTGACCAACCTTAAATTTAGCCCGAAAAATTGGCAGTGGGGAAATTTTTCAGTTTATCTGATCCGGATAGTCCTCAGCGCTACATTCAGCGTATTTTTGATTTATATATTTCACATGACTAATTTCCAATTATTCAACCGCGCCCAGAGCACCGGAGGACTTCAAAAAATTACTGTCGCTTGCGAAAAAGAAATTGCCTTGCTTAATTCTATAAAAAATGTCAGCGAATTGGCACAATATAATTGCCGGCACATAAATCTGGAAGATATTAAACAAGAACAGGCGAGCGGCCAGATTGTTTATGAAATCTATCGGGATGATCCCAATGTGAATGTTCGCAAAGAAATTTACCAAAAATCCTGGGAGCAAATAAAAAATAACTGGCTGCTTGGAATCGGCTGGGGAAATATCGGAAAAATATTGGGTACCGACGAACAAGGCGCGGCGCTCAATTCCAGCAATATTTTTCTGGAGGTCTGGCTCGGCTCCGGCATCATTGGCCTCTTGGCTCTTGTCGCTATCTGGATCATGATTCTTATTTCCGCGCTAAAACAATTTGTTGGAAATAATGGCCAGGAAAAAATATTCGGTATATTTTTACTGCTTGCTGTTTTTGGATTAATTATTCCCAACCTATTTAATGCCGGAATATTATTGGGGATCCTTTGGATTTTTTGGGCGATAACCCAATTAAAAACGCGTTGATTATCTCTATTTAAATAGCTAAAAAATGGCCATATTTTAGCCATTTTTGGTTATTGACTTTATGTCTAAAATGATGTATAATTTACAGTTGGGATAAAAAACGCAAGTTATTTTAAAAGCCTTTAAATAGGCAGAAAAGGAGATTCAATGGAAAAGAACGAACTGTTTGCAGCAATGGTTGAATTTCTCGGCAACATGACTTTTCTTCGGGAAGAAATGGAAAAGCGATTCGAGATAGTTTTCTCGGATATGATCAACTATCAATTTCCCGTTGAAAAAGTCGTCACACTGAATAAGATGCAACTGATCGAAAACAACTACGACAAGGTTGAAAGAGCCATGGTTATCTACGGGCAAAAAAGTCATGTGGTCGCCTACATCTTCTTCCACGATCGTAAATTCCAATTTGTCCTTTCGCTGAATGTCAAAACGAAACGAACCAAAGCTTTTGAACTGTTGCAGATTGCGGGTGGCAATAACCCGGCTATGGCCAAGAGACTCTTCTCAGGAACTTGTAAGCCTAACCTTGCCAGGTTAGACAGAGACTGGGGAGACTGCGACTACGAATCGGCTAATCCCAACAGCCGACTCTCAAAAATTAAACCCTGACTGGATTCCAGCCAGGGTTTGTTTTTTTCTTTATTTTGTTTGATTTTTAAGCTACAATTAAATAGACATTTATATGCGCATCGGCATTGATATCAGGAATATCGGCAAAAAAAGGACCGGCGATGAGGCGGTGTTTTTCAATCTGGTTAAAAATCTGGCGGAATTAGATAATAATAATGAATACCTGCTGTTTACTGACATTTTGGATGAAAATACCTTAAATGAAATTAAAAACAGGTTGGATATAGAAAGTAAGAAAAATTTTCAGATTATTTCCTTGCCGACAGCCAACAAATTCACTTGGAACGCCTGGACTTTGCCACAATATTTAAAAAAGAACCCCGTGGATATTTACCATACGCAGTATATCTTGCCGTTTCTTGCTTCAAAAAGTATAAAACTGGTTACTACTATCCACGATGTTTCCTTTAATGCCTACCCGGAGATGATCAAGATCACTGATTTATTTTTTTTGAAATTATTAATTCCATGGAGCCTTAAAAGAGCCGATAAAATTATAGCCCCTACCAAATTTACAAAAGATGAAATCATTAAATATTATAAAATTGATCCGGAAAAAATAATTATTGTTGAAAACGCAGTCGGAGAAAATTTTGAAAAAGATATATCTCCGGAAAAATTAGCTGCAGTCAGAAAAAAGTATAACCTGCCGGAAAAATTTATTTTGTATTTAGGCACGCTGCAACCCAGAAAAAACATTCCGGTTTTAATCGAAGCTTTTGCATCCTTAATTGGCGAAGAATCGTATATTAAACTAGTGATCGCCGGAAACAGAGAAAGTTATAATTTTGACAAAAAAATCGACACGGCTATTCAAAAATATTCACTGGAAAAAAAGGTTTATTTTCCCGGATTTATTGATGAAGAGGATAAGCCGGCCATTTTTAAATTAGCCGAAATTTTTTGCTTTCCTTCGCTTTATGAGGGATTTGGGATACCTATTTTAGAATCTATGGCTGCGGGAACACCGGTAATTGCCTCGAACATTCCGACCCATAAGGAAATCTCCGGCATCTCGGCTTTGTTTTTTAACCCTAAAGATCCAAAGAGCCTGTTGGAAACAATGCTAAAAGTTTTAAATGATACCAGACAAGAAGAAGAGTTGATCGCAAGGAGCAGTCTCCAATGCCAACGGTTTTCCTGGAAACAAAATGCCGAAAAAACCCTGGCAATTTACCAAAAAGCATCCACCGGAATGATTGACAAAACATAAAAAAAGCGTAGAATATACATTATGCCGTCCATAAATAAAACCACATTTATAGGCGGATATTTGTTTAATAAATAATTAGTGAAATAAACCCAATGTCTTATTTTAAAAATAGCGCAAACAGCAGTGAAAGCAGCCTCGTAAAACCCAAGAAAAAATTTTATAAAAGAAAATGGTTCAGGGTTTTAATGGCTATTTTAATCATTTTGATAATCGCCGGCGGTTTGCTTTTTTGGAAAGCGGACAGCGTAATCAGAAAAATTGCCAAGGGTGGCCTGCTTGACATCGTTTCCCATTCCTTACCGGGAACAGAAAATAAATTGAAAGGAGAGACGGATGGCAGAATCAATATTTTACTTTTAGGAATGCGCGGCGCCCTTGATTCGAACGGCGGCTTGCTTTCGGATACCATTGAAGTTTTAAGCATCGAGCCCAAAGAAAACAAAGCTTCGCTTATTTCCATTCCGCGCGACCTTTTTGTCGATAATCCGGCCAGCGGTTATAAAACGAAAATTAATGCCGTGCACGCCCTTGGCGAGCAAAAAGGCGCCGGGCAAGGCATGACATATATGGAACAGTCTGTCGGAGCCGTCACGGGTTTGCCGATCCAATATTCGGTAACGGTCAATTTTGACGCTTTTAAACAATTGCTGAATGCCATTGGAGGAGTAACCATAACTTTGGATAAGCCGTTTGAAGAATCGGTTCAGTTTAGCCAACCCCATGTCTGCGACGGGAATACTTTTACAACTCCTACCGGAAAATATGAAAACAAAATTGTCCGTTCCCACACAAAAACCATCAATGGGGTAAAAACAAAGATTACGGTCAAAGCACCGATGTACCCCTTATGCACCAATTCCCATCCCGAATGCAACGGTGAGTTTAAATTGGATGCCGGCACCCATACTTTAGATGCCGATCAGGCATTGTGCTATGCCCGTTCGCGTGAAACATCCAACGATTTTGAACGCGCCAAGCGCCAGCAACAGGTTATTCAAGCCGTTAAAGACAAGCTTCTGAGCGTAGGAACCCTGGCTGATTTCAATAAGCTTAACGGAATTTTAAACAGTTTGGGCGATAATGTTAAGACCGATATGCAATCCTGGGAAATGAAACGCCTTTTTGATTTATACAATCAGATGAAGAACTACACTATGTACCAGCGCGTCATCGATTCAACCGATGATCCTGAAGTTGGTTTGGTTTACGGGGTCCAGGATCCGACCTCCGGAGACATTTTGCTGCCCAAAGGCGACAATTTCGACCGGATACAATCCTTATTCAAAAATATTTTCACGCTTGCTCCCCAAAAAGATTAGTCTTTTTCGGATGAATTAAATCAATATCCGGCCCGCAAATAAATTATTCGCTTCTCACATGGAACTTTCGATAATTATCACCAGCTACAAAAACTCAGAGCTGCTTAAGGTCTGCATTGACTCCATTAAAAAAAACTGTACCGGCACCGATTATGAAATAATCGTAGCCGATAGTGAAACCGAAGAAAAAACAGAAATGCTGATGCGAGAAAGTTACCCGGAAACAACTTTTATTCCGTTCCAGGAAAATATGGGTTTTCAGGCCTTGGTCAAAGCGGCCTATGAAAAATCAAAAGGTGAATATATTCTGATTTTAAACGGGGATATTATCGTCAAAAAGGATTCGGTTGAAAATTTGCTTAATTTTATAAGGGCCGATTCAAAAATCGGAATTGTCGGACCGCAGCTGCTTAACTTCAATGAAACTCTCCAGTATTCCTGTTTCAGATTTTATTCTCCGCTCACGATTATTTACCGGAGGACTTTTCTCGGTAAATTGCCTTTGGCTAAAAGGCATCTGGATAGGTTTTTAATGAAAGATTTCGACCATAAAAAAACCAAAGAAGTGGACTGGATAATGGGTTCCGCCCTGATGACTTCCCGAAAAGCCATCGGTTCGGTCGGGCTTATGGATGAAAGATTCAAAATGTATATGGAAGATACCGATTGGTGCCGGCGCTACTGGGAAAAAGGCTATAAAGTTATATATTTTCCCCAAGCTCGGATGTACCATTATCATGGGCGCGGATCAGCCGGAAAGAGCGTCCTGCAATCCCTGCTTCTTAACCGCTTGACCTGGATCCACATCTCCAGCGCATTAAAATATTTTATCAAATACTTAGGCAAAGAATTGCCCAAACATAATTAAATGGAAAACTTAAATCAAAATACCCAGGATAAACCGGATGAGAAAGTCAACCGAAAACTTTTTAATCGATTTCTAATTATTTTTTTGTTTATAATTTTGGTTGCTTTGAGTTTTTGGTCCGGATATAAAAAGGGGAGAGGCGAGGGTAATAATTTTCAAGACAAAAGTGTTCCGCTGAGTCAGGCCAATGCTATCAATAAATATCCGGCCGGCAAAAACGATGTTGATTTTTCGCTTTATTGGCGGGTTTGGGACTTGCTTAAAGAAAAATACGTCGATAAAAACTCCCTGGATGCCCAGAAACTGATGTATAACTCCATCCAAGGAATGCTTAAAGCTACCGGCGATCCTTATTCCGATTTTTTTGATCCGGAACAATCCAATGACTTTTCCCAGGATTTGTTGGGCAGTTTCGAAGGCATAGGAGCCGAATTGGGAGTTAAAGATAAAATACTAACTGTCATTGCTCCATTGGATGGTTCTCCCGCCCAAAAAGCCGGTTTACTGGCGGGTGATAAAATAATAAAAATCGGGGATAAAATTTCTTCCGATCTGGGAATTGATGAAGCCGTCAATCAAATCAGAGGTAAAAAAGGAACCGAGGTAAAATTGACCATTCTCAGAAACGGTGAAAATGATACCCGAGAAATAACCATCGTTCGCAATGTTATTGTCGTGAAAAGCGTCAAGCTGGAATTTAAGCCGGATGATATAGCTTACTTGAAAATCAGTAAATTTGGAGACACAACCAGTAATGAGTTCAACGATGCCGTAAAGCAAATTATTTCCAAAGGCGCCAAAGACATAATCTTGGATTTAAGAAATAACCCAGGAGGCTATTTGAATGCTTCGGTGGAAATCGCTTCGAAAATGATTCCCAAAGGCCAACTGGTGGTATCCGAAGAAGATAACGCTGGTAAAAAAGACAGCCTATACACGACCGGCGGAGATAAATTAAGTTCCATTCCAACCGTTGTCTTGATCAATGAAGGCAGCGCCAGCGCGGCCGAAATTTTAGCCGGCGCTTTGCGTGACGATCAAAAGATAACCTTGATCGGCAAAAAATCTTTTGGCAAAGGTTCCGTCCAAGAGTTGATAAAACTGCCCCAGAGTTCCAGCGTAAAAATTACCGTAGCCAAATGGATGACTCCTAATGGCGATTATATAATGGAAAAAGGTATCAACCCGGATATCGAAGTTGATTTAACCTCCGACGACTACAACAACAATCGCGATCCGCAATTGGACAAAGCCATAGAAGTAATCAAGGAAAAAATTAACCAGTAAAACAATAAATTTTATGAAAATTATCTTGCTTCAGGAAGTCAAAAGTTTGGGCAAAAAGGGGGATATTAAGGAAGTTTCCGATGGCTATGCCCGTAATTTTTTACTGCCAAAAAAATTAGCGGCTTTTGCCACGCCAGAAGCAATTAAAAAAGCTGAGATTGATAAGATCAAACAAGCCCAAACAAAGCAAGACGAGCTAGAAAAATACAGACAATTGGCGGAAAAATTGAAAAATTTGGAAATTACGATCGCCGCTAAGGAAAAGGACGGAAAACTGTTCGGTTCGGTTTCAGCCAAAGAAATCGCCAAAGAGCTAAAAAATAAGAATTTTGACATTACCGAAAAAAGTATTAAAATAGATGAAGCAATCAAAAAAATCGGAAATTACAAAATTAAAATTGAACTAGACCATCAGATTGCCGTCGAAATTAAAATAAAAGTTGAAGGTTTAAAATAATCCCCAAACGCCAGATTTTTTCTTTACGTCCAGGGGATTTGAAAAATAAAATAAGCGTGATAATTTGTAACGGGGTTATTTTGGCGAAGGGGCAGGCTGATCTTACAAAAGTAATTAATTAAAGTCGCAAGGGGTAGCGGCTTTTTATCTATAAAAAATATGAAAAACAGAAAATACATATTTGTTGTCGGGGGAGTCATGAGCGGAGTCGGCAAGGGAATTACCACAGCTTCCATCGGAACCATCCTCGCCGCCCGGGGATTCAATGTTACCGCCTTAAAGATTGATCCATATATCAATGTTGACGCGGGAACGATGAATCCGACGGAACACGGCGAGGTTTTTGTTTTGTCCGACGGCGATGAAACCGACCAGGATATGGGCAATTATGAAAGGTTTTTGGGCATCACCTTGGATCGCGGCAGTTATATGACCACTGGCCGAGTTTACGAATCGGTCATCCACCGTGAGAGAAATTTGGAATACCACGGCAAGTGCGTGGAAGTCGTGCCGCATATCCCGCAGGAAGTCATCGGCCGGATTGAAAAAGCTTCCAAGAAATTCAAATCGGACATTACTTTGATTGAAATCGGCGGTACGGTCGGTGAATACCAGAACATTTTATTTTTGGAAGCGGCCAGGATGATGAAAATCAAATATCCGGAAGATGTTATTTTTGTGATGGTAAGCTACCTGCCGATTCCGTCCAAAATCGGCGAAATGAAAACCAAGCCGACCCAGTATGCCGTGAGAGCTCTTAACAGCGCCGGCATCCAGCCGGATGTCATCATTGCCCGCGCCGAAACTTACCTGGATGAAAAGCGCAAGGAAAAATTGGCGATGTTTTGCAATATTCCCGGCCGCTATGTAGTTTCCGCACCGGACATCGACAGCATCTATGAGGTGCCGATCAATTTTGAACGCGACGACTTGTCGCGGCTGGTCCTCAAAAAACTTAATTTAAAATACAAAAAAACCGACCTCAAAAAATGGTACGACCTGGTGGACAGCATCAAGCATCCGGACGGCAAAGTCAAAATCGGCATCGTCGGCAAATATTTCGGCACCGGCGATTTTACCCTGTCCGATGCCTATATCAGCGTCATTGAAGCCATCAAGCACGCCTGCTATAAAAACAAAGTCAAGCCGGAAATTGACTGGATCAACAGCGAGCAATATGAAAAAGAACCGGAAAAATTGGAAGAGTTGAAAAATTATAACGGCATCGTCATTCCCGGCGGCTTTGGTTCGCGGGGGATTGAAGGCAAAATCAAAGCCATCCAGTACCTTAGAGAAAACAAAATTCCATATTTTGGCTTGTGTTATGGCATGCAATTGGCCGTGGTGGAATATGCCCGCAATGTCTTGGGTTTCAAAGATGCCAATACGACCGAAGTTGACCGAGGCACCAAAAATCCAGTGATTGACATTATGCCGGAACAAAAAAAGAATCTGGAAGACAAAAATTACGGCGCCACCATGCGGCTGGGCTCATATCCCTGCACACTTAAAAAAGGCACCGTGGCCTATGGCGCTTACGGCCGAGCTAAAATAACTGAGCGCCATCGCCACCGCTGGGAAGTTAATCCTGAATATATTGAAAAAATAGAAAAAGCCGGATTAATATTTTCCGGTAAATCGCCCGACAAAAAACTTATGGAAATCATTGAATTGCCAAAAAATATCCATCCGTTTTTCTTAGGTGTCCAATTCCATCCGGAATTCCAGTCCACGCCGCTGGATTCGCATCCGCTGTTTTACGAATTCATCAAAGCGGGACTGAAATAAAAAATGATTAAAAAACAAGGCGCCCGAATCAATCGGACGCCTTTTTAATTTTCAAAGTAATTATTTAGCTTCTACTGACACAAACTTGCGGGATGCCAGCTTGCCGGTGAATAATTTGATTTTCTTGGTGGTAAATTTAACGATGCCATTACCCATAGCAAAAAGGGTGTCATCCGCTCCGCGTTTGACATTTTTACCCGCACGGAATTTAGTGCCGCGCTGTCGGACAATGATCTGGCCGGTAGCCACTTTTTGTCCGCCGAAAATTTTAACGCCAAGCCTTTTGGAAATTGAATCGCGGCCCAATTGGGTAGAACCGCCGGCTTTTCTATGCGCCATATGATTTATGAGAAATTAAAAGCGCTTAATGCGCAGATTAATTCTTAAGTTAAATGTTTATTTAATACATCCATTATAGCTAAATTGTGATATAATGTCAATAAAATAAACTAATGAAAGAATTTTTCGTAAAAAATGAGGCCAAAATAGTCTTGTTTTTAGGTTTTATCTTGGTAGCTGTCATCTCTTTTGAGGCCGGTTTTTTACAAGGCAAAAAAACTCCAGACAAGCCAATAGTCATCGAAAAGCCCTCTGAAAGCCCAAAAATCGAGCCCCAAGCAGCCGGTTCTGTGCCTACGATAAAAGTTACTACTACCAGCATTACACCCGCCACAGGCCAAAATTCGACTTCGCTAGAAACACCTAAGAATTGCGCTTATGTGGGCTCAAAAAACTCCAATAAATACCATCTGCCGACCTGCACTTACGCCAAAAAAATCAAGCCGGAAAATTTGGTCTGTTTCTCTTCCGCTGAAGACGCCCAGGCCAAAAATTACCAGCCCGACAAAAGTTGCGTTAAATAATCTTCTTTTTTACCCCCACACCAAAAGAATTATTGATTTCTAGAAAAACTATTCTTATTTGATATTTTTTATAAATTTTTTGGTGTGGGGGTTTATAATTTTTTTCTTCGGCAGTTTTTTGATTTTGGCCGCGCTTTCTTTAGCGTCAAAAATCTTGCCGCTTTGGGCAGTGAGGGTAACTTTTTCCTTTTTCAGAAGATAAATGATGAAAAAATAAAAAAAAGCGGAAATAAGAACTGCCACGATTATAAAGCCTACCATCACCGGCAGGGCAATATGGAAAATCAAAGTATCGGTAAAAAAGGCCTTCCAGCCACGGCTGAAAGCATTTTCAAAATCAGCCACTAAATTGTTATAGCCAATCCCAAATATGAAACTGCCAAGAAGTGCCGCCAGCGGCAAAATAACGGCAGTGGTCCACATATTGAAAGCCACGACCGCGGTGATTGCCGCCAAACGATTCAGGCGGAAAAGTGAAGACAAAATAATCGTTGCCATCACGCCTTCACCGGGTACAATGCCCAAAAAAACTCCCAAAGCCGCCCCGCCGGCGATCTTTTTGGGGGAATCGTGGATGAGAAGGATTTTACGGAAGAAAATTTTGACTTTTTCCATAAATATTATTTCTTTTTTACCACCAGACTTTTGCTTTCTTTATCAACCATCTTAGCTTTTTCGGCTTCTTTTTTGGCGGTGAAGGGAAGGGTAGTCAGGATATTACGCAAAGCAATGCCATCAACTTTCAAAACGTCTTCCCATTTGTCCAAAGGCTCCAATATTTCGCGCAATTTTTGAGCGTCGTATTTATAGGTCTTGCGCAAGGTTCTGGCAATAATACCATCCTGGCCGAAAACTCTTTCCACACCTTCCTGATCCATATAATTCAAAATTTCTGTCTGCAATTTTTCCAGCCGGTCTTTGGTGATGCCCATCGCCGATTTGAGTTCAATATATTCGCTGATAGCCCGATTGGCTTCGTCGGTATCAATCTTTCTAAGTTCCTTGAATTTGTGCTTCCACATTGGGCAAAGGTTCTGATAGCCGCACCAGTCGCAAAGCGGAGAAATGACCGGCTCAAATTTGGATGATTCAATCAGCTTTATCGTATCCAAAAACAAGTGTTCGCTTTTTTCCAACTGCTCTAATGTCCGAGTGGAAGATAATTTTACTCCATGTTTTAGATAGTATAAACTGACTTTGATTTTGGGAAGATTTTCAATTTCTTTAGGATATCTTTTTAAAAATGCTTTTAGGTATACGGAAAGCTGCAAGTCATTATCCACCTTTTCTTGGCTCGGCATTTTTTTGGTGGTTTTGTAATCAATAATTTCATAGCCGTCGTCGGTTTTATCGATTCTGTCTATAATACCAGCAACAACATGATTACCTTCGTGCTTTACCCCGTTGAATTCGCCGGAGGCGAACCCGCCCTGCTGGTATTCAATGGGGCGATCTCCTATATCAATAGCAAACCGAGATTCCAAATCAATGATATTAAAATCTTTCGGATTGTTGCTCTGGTAATATTTCTGGATAATCTGGATGCCCTGCGAAAAAGCCGCGCGTTCCTCATCGGGATTGTCAAAAACCGCCGGGTTCCAGACATTGGTAAAATGTTCCATGGCCTGGTCCAAAGTCGGCGAGAGGATCCCGGGCGTATGGATAAATTTCATAGTGGAGTGGATGGTCGTGCCAAAAACCGCCTCCTTGGATTTGGGGGTTTTGATCTTGTCTATTTCCTGGAATTTATATTTGAGCGGGCAGGATTGGTAAGTATCCAGGGCGGAATATGAGATTCTCATAAATATTATGATCAAATATTACGTATCAAGTATATCACTCCTAATACATTTTTCCATGTAAAAAATATATTATTAAATTCATTTGGACTTGACTTTCCTTTAAATTTGTAATAATATATAGAATTAGAAAAATGTACCTTCTTATAAACATAAACCACAGGGGAGATGTAGTCTATGAATAAAAAAACTTTATTCAAATTAATTGCAGCAGTTGTCATTATTCCAATCGTTATTTTCCTTTATTCAGCGATGATAAAGGATTATAAGCGGCTGGTAGCAGAGGAAAAATCTAAAATTAAATACAGCGCTGTCAATTATTAACACCTTGTAAAAGAGGCGGTTGGGCAAAGCCCAGCTTCCTCTTTTTGTTTTTTGGTTTTCTTGACTTATCCTGAAATATAATATAAGATAAAAGCATACTAATTAAGTAGGAATTTAATATAATGTCGTTCTGAGCGAAGCGCAGCGAAGTCGAAGAATCTAATTAGATTCTTCGACAAGCTCGGGATGACAATAAATTAAATGAAATTTTCCACCCGGGCCGAATACGGCCTCAAGGCCATGACTAATCTAGCTAAAAGCTTTCCGGAAAAGAAAAGTCTTATTTTGATTTCCAAAGAAGAAGGGATTTCTACCAAATATCTGGAAAGATTGATCGGGGAGCTTCGGAAGAATAAATTGGTCAAAAGCTATAAAGGCAAGAACGGCGGTTACGCCCTTGCCCGTAGCCCGAAACTTATCAAGGCTGGGGAAGTGATTGAAATCCTGGAAGGCACCATTGCGCCGATGAAATGCGCCGAAACCAATTGCCAAATTTGCGGCTGTTCTTCAAGAATAGTTTGGGAAAAACTGGACCGGCAGATCCGGAAGACTTTGTATGGAATAAAACTGAATGATTTGGTTTAAACCGAATCATTCATCCCCGCGAAAGCGGGGATCTCATAGCTAAAAGACTAGATTCCCGCCTACGCGGGAATGACAGAGTAAAAATATTATATGAAACATATTTATCTAGATCACGCAGCAACTACGCCAGTCGATAAAGAAGTGCTGAAAGCCATGCTGCCTTATTTTTCGCAAAAATTCGGCAATGCCATGTCTATCCATGCCTTCGGCAAAGAGGCCGAAGAGGCAGTGGACAAAAGCCGGGAAATCTTGGCGAATTTTTTGCATTGCCAAACCGGTGAAATAATTTTTACCAGCGGCGCTACCGAAGCTAATAATTTAGCTCTGAAAGGCGTAGTTAAATCTTATTGGAATAAACAGAATACCAAACCGCATATTATTACCACAGCTTTTGAACATCATTGTGTGCTGGATACCTGCAAATCCTTGGAAAAAGAAGGGTTGGCTGAAATTAGCTATATCAAACCCAACCGCGATGGCATTATTAATCCGCTAGATATAAAAAAAGCTATTAAGAAAAATACGATTTTGGTTTCAGCTATGTATGTCAATAACGAAATCGGAACCGTCCAACCAATTCAAAAAATCAGAGAAATACTAAAAACTAAAAACTACAAACTACAAACTAAAATACTATTTCATACTGATGCGACCCAGGCCATAAATTATTTTGATTGCGACGTTAAAAAATTAGGCGTCGATTTGCTTTCTTTTTCCGGACATAAGATATACGGACCTAAGGGAGTTGGCGCTTTATATATCAGAAAAGGGACAGCTATCAAACGCATCATGGACGGCGGCGACCAGGAATTTTCTCTGCGGGCCGGCACCCAGAATGTTCCTGGAATTGTCGGATTGGGAAAGTCCGTATCGCTGATAGAATTTAAAAATGCTAAAAAATTGCTTTCTTTGAGGGATTATTTGATTAAAAAAGTCTTGAAAGAAATTCCAGAATCGAAACTAAATGGATCGCAAAAATTCCGTTCGCCCAATAATGCCAATTTTACTTTTGCAGATATGGAAGGGGAGGGCTTAGTTTTGGGATTGTCTATGAAAGGCATAGCTTGTTCAACCGGATCAGCTTGTTCAACCGGATCACTGGAGCCTTCGCATGTACTTTTAGCCTTAGGAATGAAACCGGAAAAGGCCCATGGTTCGCTTCGAATAACGTTGGGCAGAGACACCACCAAACAGGAAATAGATATATTTATCGCTAAATTGAAAGCTATCGTTGCCAGGTTGAGAAAGATATCGGGCAATGTGCTGAAAGAATACTATTTGGAAAATAAATAATTTACAAATGTCCAAATTTTTTAAAATTTAGCCATTAACTAATTAGGATTTGATTAGAAATTAAAAATTAATAATTAAAAATTTTAAATATATGGATTATTCAAAAAAAGTTTTAGAGCATTTCATCAAGCCCCATAATCAGGGGATAATGAAAAACCCTTCCGGAGTCGGCATTGCCGGCAATCCGGTCTGCGGCGATTTAATGAAAATTTATATCAAGGTGAAGGATGGAATTATTAAAGATATAAAATTTGAGACGCTGGGTTGCGCCGCGGCTATTGCCACATCTTCAATGATCACCGACTTGGCTAAAGGAAAAAAAATCGAAGCCGCCATAAAAATTTCCCGTAAAGACGTTGCGGATTCATTGGGCGGACTGCCGCCGGTAAAAATGCATTGTTCAAACTTGGCCGACCAGGCTCTGCATAAAGCGATCGAAAATTATAAGCTGAAAAAATAATTTTATGGCTTTCAGGATAACTCCAAAAATAATGTTGCCGATCGGAAATTTAAAAAAAATTTCCGACAATTTTTTGGACCGGAATTTTTACGATCAAAAATTATGGGGAACCCATCTGGGCGTCGACATCGATGCCCAAGCCGATACCAAAGTTTTTTCGATTGGCAGGGGAGTCATTGTTTATTCCAAACTCCATCCGGGAGAATTTTCCGGGGATGGAAAAATCATCCGAAGAAATTGGGGCGGTATACTCATCATTGCCCATAAAAATCCAAAAAACAAAAAAGTTTTCTACTCCTTGTACGGCCACTTGGGCAAACGCTATTTCAAGAAGGGTGATCCGGTGGAAATGGGAGAGCTAATTGGAACCGTCGGAAAATCCATGAGCGAGTCCAATGGGATATGGGAGAATGAGCATTTGCATTTTGCCATTTATGAAGGACCATACCATGAAAAAGTCCTGCCGGGATACTACAAAGAGAGCATTGATACCGCCAAGCTGGAGTACTGGCAGAACCCCATAAAATATATCAGGAATTACAGCCGAAATTTTTCTTAAAAGGCAGTGGAAGAGGGACTGAAGCAGAGTTATCCACAGTGTCGCACAATATATCTTTTACGACTTTATATATCATAATACGCTCTATATTAATTTATAGGCAACAAAAAACAGCAACCATTATACCTAACTATCGTTGCTGTTTTATTTTTGAAAAAAATATTTTTAAAAATATCTCATTGGATTAACCGACGCACCAGTCGGCAGCATTAATCCGGAAACTTTTGTTGATTCAACAACATCGAAAGAACTTTTTGAAAAAACCGAAAAATGAACGTGCGGTCCGGTCGAATATCCGGTATTGCCGCTTATGCCAATAATCCCTCCTTCTTTTACACTATCCCCTTTTGAGACCAGCTGCTTGCTGAAATGGCCGTAGAGGGTGACCAGTCCGTCGCCGTGATCAATCGCCACCCATTTCCCGTAACCGTAACGGCCATTGTTTCCCGTAGCTAAAACTTTTCCGGCTTTAGCCGCAAAAACATTTTGATACTTGGCTGAAAAATCCACTCCATTATGTTTGCCGGTCGTGTAGTGTTTGGAAAAACTTGTCTTGCCATAACCTTGGGTAATTTTTACCGGGTTGACCGGATAAGTAAAATAGCCTTTTTTTATCGGCGGCAATTTGCTTAAATCAGCCTCCCCTTTCGAAGAATCTAATTGATTTATTTCGTCTTCAATATCGGATAATAATTGTTCATACTTGGCCTTGTCAGCTTGGGTTTGCCCAAGTAAAATTTGTTTCTTATCTTCAGTGTATTGCAAGTTCAAATTTTTTTGCTGCAAATCCTGTTTCAGCCCTTCGCTTTCTGTTTTTTTCTGTTCCAGATCGGCCTGTTCGCTTTGTAAATTATTTTTAATGTCCTGGACATTTTTAATAACTTCGCTCATATTAAGGCTGGAATGCTCAATATAATCCGACTGGCCAAAAATATCGGAAAATTTTTCGTCCGCCAATACCACATCTAAAACTCCCTGCTGGTAATCTTCGTAATATGATTGGATCAATCTGGATAAAATATTTTTTTGATATTCAAGCAATTTGGTTTTTTCTTGGATTTTTTGATCCAAATCTTGGATCTGCTGGGATAAGTCCTGGACCACCTTTTTGCTTTTCTGCAGCTCTGTTTGATTTCGACTCTGTTCCACGTTTATCAAATCCAGTTGATTTTTAATAGTGGCTTCCTGCTTGGTTTTTAAATTGATGATTGTTTTGGTATCTTTCCATTTTTCACATTCGTCTTTAAGGCTACCGTCATATTTATCGCAATCGGTTTTACCGAAATCCAAAGCATAACTATCCTTCAAATTAAAAAACAGCAATCCAAGAATTGCCATTGCCAAAAGGATTTTATTCATTATTGCCTTTTTCCTGCCTGCCGACAGACTAGATTTGTTTTTTGTTTCAAGCATAATAAAAAGCCATTAAACCTAATTGTAGCACAGAAAACAGCTTGCCTACAATTAAAGCTTTTCCAGGGCATTTACAAGCCTTTTTGAGCTCTCTTTTTTGCCCAAAACCCAGGCGCATTCAAAAGGCGAGGGTGATTTTTTCTCGCCAGTTAAAGCTGCACGCAGTGGCCATAACAAATCACCTTTTTTGTCGCCAGCCGCTTTCAAAAGCAATTTTTCCAAGTTCTCGCGGGTCCAATCTTCTTCAGCAATATTATTTAAAATATTCTGGGATTTTTTTAAATTTTCTTCAGTGGCAGCGTCGTCTGAATTTTTCCAGCGCAAAATTTCTTTGTCATAATTAATATCGCTAAAAAAGAATTGATTGCTCTCCCCTATTTCGGTAAATTTGGAAAGTCGGTCTTGCTCTACCACCAGAATTTTTTTGACATAATCTTCGGATTTCATTTCCGCTGGTGCGTTTTGGAAAAATTCTTTCTGTTCCAAAAATTCCAGCGAGCGCTGATATAATTCATCTACCGACATTTTCTTAATATGCTGGGCACTAATCCAATTGAGCCGTTCAATATCAAACACTCCCCCGGCTCGGTTCATCTTGGCCACATCAAACTGCTCTACCATTTCATCCAAGGTAAAAATTTCCTGCTCGGTTTTTGGATTCCAGCCTAAAAGCAAAATATAATTTAAAATAGCTTCTTTGGGATAACCCAATTGCCGGAATTCTTCCACACTTACGCTGTCTTTTCTTTTGGAAAGTTTCTTCCTGTCTTTGTTAAGCATATTCGGCATATGGACAAACTCCGGAATTTCTTTTTCCCAACCCAGAGCTTGGTGTAAAATAATGTGCTTGGGCGTGCTGGGCAGCCATTCGGCTCCGCGAATAACATGTGAAATTTTCATTAAGTGATCATCTACCACTACAGCTAAATGATAGGTTGGAAATCCGTCAGACTTTATTAGCACCTGATCGTCCAAGGTAGAATTATCCACTTCAATTTTTCCGTAAACCAAATCGGTAAATTTGGTTTTCCCTTCAGGAATTTTCAGACGAATAGTGTATGGACAATTATTTTTTAGATTTTTATTAATAACTTCCGGGGTGGCATTTCTCAAGCAATAGCGGTCATACATAGGCGCCTGCTTATTTTCAGACTGATCTTTACGCAATTTTTCCAATCTCGGCGGTTCACAAAAACAATAATAGGCCTGGCCGTCTTTCACTAATTGTTTGGCATATTTTTTGTATAATTCAAGTCTTTCCGATTGAATATACGGCCCATATTCACCTACTTCTACAATCCCCGGGTAATTTTTAGATTCAATTGTTTCGGATTTCGGATTTCGGATTTCGGATTTTATATAGGGTCCTTCATTATAATCCATTCCCGCCCATTCTAAGGCGTTAATCATTCCTTCCACCGCACCTTCTACATATCTCTTCTGGTCAGTATCTTCCAAACGCAAAATAAAATCCCCACCATTTTTTTTGGCGATTAAATAACAAAATAGAGCGGTCTTTAAACCCCCGATGTGTAGATACCCAGTCGGGCTCGGCGCAAATCTTACGCGGACTTTCTTATAATTCATAAATATTATTAATTATCATTATACAACCCCTTGGCATTCTTCATTTTTTCCGCGCCAAATAATTTCACCGCTAGAGGGATCAACTAAAACTTTACCCCTCCCCTCTTCAGTTTCAAGGTTGCACCTGCTTATTTCAATCAATATTTTATTTTCTTTCATTATTAATCTAAAACTATTTTTATTCAGATTTTCTTTTTTTGCAATATCTTCTAATGTTTTTCGAGTAATTTTAAATTTACACTTATTAATATCTTTTTCACAGCTTGGTAGTTCAATTGGAATATTATTATTAGCAATTTCCACTTTTTTATCTTCGCTAGAATAATAGAAAAGATATCCATCTGAACCGTAAATTTCTCCAGGTAAAAATTTATATTTCAAATAGCATCCATATGGTTCGTTTCCAGTACAATTATCGAAATTATTAACCATTACATAATCTTTATTAAATTCAGATTCACCAACCAGGCTGATGATAAATCCATCAGCAATTTTTTTAATAGAGGGAGGCACTCTATTCTTAAAAAATACGAAATATGTTAAAACGAATATTATTAATAATATTAACAAAAAGAAAGAAACCACTAATTTTTTTTCATAAATTATTTAAAAATAATTTTTATTGGAAAAATTACCACCGCGTTCCAGATTCTTTTCCACCGGTTGGGCTGGACAAATAGCCTAAAAAGCCATTCCAGGCCTGCTTGGCGCATAATTTTGGGCGCTCGAGGCACTTTACTGGTTAAGTAGTCAAAACTGCCGCCAACGCCCATTCCTAGCCTTATTTTACCCCCACATCTTTGCTGTGGCAAATTAAAATTTTTTAATAAATTACTTTTACTTTCTACATTGTTTTGTTCAAGATTGCTATTTTGGCAAAGATGAAGGGGCAGGCTATCTTTTAGTGATTTTAGCGAATTTAGCGAATTTATGAACTTTTCCTGGTAGGCCATGCCGAAGTTGCAAAATACAATTTCGTAATTCGTAATCTGCAAGTTGTTATAATTTTTTATATCATAATTTTTTCCTGCTATTTCCATATCCGGATAAATTTTATGAATAGCATCGCGCGTTTCTTCCCAACTGCTTAATCCCCTGCTATTTGCCGCTAAAAAAATTTTTAATTTTTTCTCATCGGCAATTTTTAGTATTTCTTGCATCAAATCAATTCCAGCCATTCGGCATTTTAAAAATTTTCCATAGCTTAAAAACGCAAACCAAATTCCAATTCCATCCGCCACATTTAAATCGCAACTATTCAAAATATTTTTATATTCTTCATCCTCCCCTGCCTTAAGTACCACTTCCGGATTGATGGTCGCGATGTGATTAAACCTGCCCCGCACTTTATCAATAGTGCTGGGGTTTTCGGAAACCAAAAAACTGTTTACTTTTTCAAGTATTTCTTTTTTGGTCAGATTATCAACTTTGACGCCTAAAATTTTGTTCACTTTTTTTCTAGCTCAATAATAACAACTTCTTCTCCCTCATTAAATTTGGAAGGCAGTCTCCGGATTTTAGCCGCCATGGCGTTTCCGTCCGGGCTGAAGTTGAAAGTAGCCACACCGACGCCTTGAGGATAATATTCGGGATAACCGGGAACATTGAAATGCGTTAGTCTTTGCTGATTTGAGCCGTCCGGATCCATTATCCAAAGATCGGAGCGCAAATCGCCGCCGATGATATCTCCATTCTTATCGCGGTTTTTTAATATTTTTTTAAACATAAGATTGATTTTATTTTACTGATTTTTGATTTTATACTATTTTCTGTATATTTTAACTCTTGATATTTTTCACAGTTATTTTTTAATTGCTACCGAAGCGGAAAGCTTTCAATTAGCGTATATTCCTGGCCATTATCGATAAAATCACTTGCCATAATATCCACGTTTTCCACACTTAAAATTAGCGGATATCTAATTTCAATTTCCGGTTTTTGTGGAAGTTCCGCCCATTTTTTTTGGCGGATTCGCCCCAAAATAACATGGGGAAAAAATTTCTTTTTTACGGCTACAAAAATACCCAGAGCTTGCTCAATCTTTTCCTGCAAAAGTTTCAATTCATGGCTGGCCTCTCCGGTAAGCCAAATCAGTTTGGAATCGGTTAAATTATCTAAAGCAATTTTATTGAACTCAATTCCAAAAGCTTCAATATTTTCAACTGCCTGGCTAATTTTTTTAAAAATTTCATTTATTGCGCCATCGTCGATGTGGCCCAGATAAGAAAGCGTCAAATGCAGATTTTCTGCCTTGATCCATTTTACCGGCAAAAAATTCAGCCTTTCAACGGCCTTATCAAGACTTTTCTTATCTTTTTCCGGCAAATTTAAACTGATAAAAATTTTCCTTTGCATAACTAAATTTTACTCAAATATGGGCTTTTCTGCAATATTTTATTTATCCAAAATAAATGTTATCCTAAAAATATGAAAATCCTCGACGTAGCGCCCCTAACCCGCATTCCCATGGCCAAAAACCAAGCCTTTTCCTATTTGTACGACAAAGAATTGCCTCCAGGAACGTTAGTTTCCATTCCCCTTTTCCATCGCAGTGTGGAAGGCATCGTAACCGGCAATCGTCCAGATATAAATTGGACGGGTAATATTAACCCTGTTAAATCCGCCGAAGACGGGGCAGAGCCATTTAACAGGGTAAAATTAAAAAAAATAAATAAGGTTATTGAAGTAAATTTTCTGGAAGAAAAGCAATTAAAACTGGCTGAATTCATTTCTGAATATTATATTTATCCGCTCGGAATAGTTTTAAAAAGTTTCGTCCCAAAAATAACCAGCGAGAGGAAGAAAAAACAAGAAGAAAAAAATGAAGAATTCAAAAATAAGAAAATACGACTTACCGCCGAACAACTCATCTCAATAGAAACTATCACTAAAAATTCAAAATTAAAAATTAAAAATTCAAAATTTTTGCTTTTTGGTCCGGCTGCTTCCGGCAAAACCGAGGTTTATATTCATTCCATCTTGGCTCTCAGAAAAAAACATCCAGACTTGCAATTTCTGATTTTGCTTCCGGAGCTGACGTTGACACCTCAAGCCATTGAAAGATACGGACAATATTTTAAGCCCGAAGAAATAGCGGTAATTAACAGCCATCTATCCAAAGGTAAATTTTTTTCGGAATGGCAAAAAATAAAATCCGGTGAAGCAAAAATAATTATCGGCTCCCGCATGGCTATTTTCCTGCCTTTTAAAAAATTGGGGCTTATTGTGGTTGATGAAGAGCAAGATATGTCTTTTAAGCAGTGGGATATGAATCCCAGATATGATGCCAGAAAGGTTGCCGAAAAATTGGCAGAAATTTATAAATGCAGCCTCGTTTTGGGTTCGGCTACGCCCAGGACTGAATCATTCTGGAAGGCCGACAATGACAACTATAAATTAACAAAAATTCCCAGGCTTAGCTTTGTTAAAAATACCGACATTGAGTTAGTCGATATGAAAAAAGAACGCTGGATAAAGAACTACTCCCCTATTTCTAAAAAACTCGAATCAGAAATAGTCTACGCCTTGAAAAATAAACTGCAAATAATTTTATTCATCAACCGCCAGGGCATGAGCAATTTTTCGATTTGCGCCAATTGCCGGGAAGTTTTCAGATGTCCTGATTGCGACCAGGCTTTGATATACGACGAAAAAGGAATTTACCGCTGCGCCCATTGTGTTTACAAAACTTCTATAACTCCGGCTTGTAAAAAATGCCAGGGCCTTGTTTTTAATAATATTGGGCTTGGTACCCAAAAAATTGAAAGGGAGATTAAATTATTATTTCCCAAAGCCAATGTGGCCAGGATCGATACTCAATCGTTAAAAATCCCCAATTATCAGGAAAAAATTTACTCGGAATTTAAAGCCGGCCAGATTGATATCCTAATCGGAACGCAAATGATTTCCAAGGGTTGGGATTTGCCAAGGGTGTCGCTCATTGGTATCATAGATGGAGACGGAATGCTCTCAATCCCAGATTTTTTCACTTATGAGAAGGCTTTTGGCACTTTAATGCAAGTTTCCGGCCGAGTTAGCCGGCCCGGAGCCAAGTTTCCCGGCAAAGTAATCATCCAAACTTTTAATCCGCAACAGGAATTTTTCAGAAATATTCAGGAAAAAAATATCGATAAATTTTACGCCAAAGAACTGAAAGACAGGAAAGAATTATCATTACCACCGTTCAGCAAATTGATCAAACTTATTTTCCAGGATAAAAGTCTGAAAAAAGCGGAGTCGGAAATAAACAGGGTCTTTAACCTCTTATCAATCGCACCAAAAAGCAATTTGAACGTATCCGATCCGCAAAATTCATTTATTTCCAAAATACGGGTCCGATTCAGAAAACAAATTGTGATAAAAATTTTAGGCCAAGATATTTCCAAAGAACTAAGAGCGACCTTGCATTCTTTGCCCAGTGGCTGGATCATTGATGTCGACCCAATTTCCATAACTTAAAAATATGGCAAAATTACCAATACTAACCTACCCTAATCCGATTCTCAAAAGGAAAGCGGTTAAGATAAAAGATCCGAAAAGCCCGGAAATCCAGGAGCTTATTTTGGATATGCTGGAAACCTTAAATGCCAACCAAGGGTTGGGACTGGCCGCTCCGCAAATTGGGAGCTCTGTCAGATTATGCGTCATAAAACTGGACGGCAAGACTTTTATTCTCATAAACCCTGAATTAAAAGCAAGATCCTGGGGCAAAGAAATTTTGGAAGAAGGCTGCCTTTCTTTTCCCAGTAAATTCATCTTGGTCAAGAGAAATAAAAAAGTAACCGTAAAAGCCATGGATAAAAACGGAAAACCTTTGACCATAAAAGCTGAGGGCTTGCTTTCCAGGGCTTTCCAGCATGAAATCGACCATTTGGACGGAGTGCTTTTTATCAGCCGGGAGATAAAAAATAAATTGGCTAAAAAGAAATGAAGGTAATTTTTATGGGGACACCCCCCTTTGCTGAAAAAATTCTTTCGTACTTGATAGACAACAAATATGATATAGCGGCGGTCTTTACCCAGCCCGATAAAAAAACCGGCCGAAAACAAGAAATCTCCAAAAGTGCCGTCAAATTAATGTCAGAAAAATTAAATTTGAAAATTTTTGAACCCGCAAAATTTAACGATGAAGTTGTTCAAAACATAAAGAACATCGATCCGGAAATGATAATTGTGGCGGCCTACGGTAAAATTATCCCTAAAGAAGTGCTGGAAATTCCAAAATTTGGCGCCATCAATGTACACGCTTCAATTCTGCCCAAATACCGCGGCGCTTCTCCAATTCAAAATAGCCTGCTCAATGGAGAAAAGGAAACCGGCGCCACCATAATGCTTATGGATAAAGGCATTGATACCGGAGATATTTTAAATCAGAAAAAAATGAAAATTTCGGATGATGAAACTACCCGGAGCCTTTCGGAAAAATTAGCCTTGTTTTCAGGAGAATTATTAATTGAAACCATACCTTTATACATCAATCAAATAATCCAACCGCAAAAGCAGGATGATTCTCAGGCCAGTTTTTGCAAGATGCTAAAACGGGAAGATGGAAAAATTGATTGGAATGACAGCACCCAAAAAATTTATAATAAATATCGCGCCTTTTACCCTTGGCCGGGCATCTTTACCTCTTGGCAAAAAAACGGCGATATAAAAAGATTAAAATTAAACAAAATAAGTTTATCCAACAATGCCGGAAATGAAGATTCGGAAGTTGGAAAAGTCAATAAATTTGGCGACGATGTGATTGTAGCAACCTCGAATGGCAATATTATTTTGCAGGAAGTCCAGTTGGAAGGTAAGGCTGCTGCAAAAATAAAAGATTTTATAAACGGCCACTCTGATTTCATAGGATCAATATTAAAATAAAACCGCACACCAATTAAGGATAGTGAAATTATATTTTTGTTAAAATTTTTAAAAAAATAATTAATTATTTAATAAACACCAATTTATATTATTGTCCTAGTGAACAAAATCCTTAATTGGTGTAGGGGTAAATGAACAGCTCAAATAAAAATAACTTGGCTATTTTCATAGGCTTTATCCTGATTGCCCTGGTTGGATTTATGACTTTTTTCAAAAGCCCCACCAACAATCCAACCGCCCTTCAAGATGACGGAAAAAATAAAATTGCCGAGGATTTAAAAAAAGTCAAACAGCTAACCAGCGCCGACCTTTCCGATAAAATCAAAAACAAAGAAGTTTTGGCAATAATCGATGTCCGTCTCGAGGAAAGCTATAAATTCGAACACATCATCAATTCAGTTAATATTCCCCTGCCAAATCTTAATTCGGCATTGGCTTCATTTAAAAAAGATGCGGCTTATGTGATCATTGATGACGGAGATTCTCCAGATGGGCTGAATATGGCCGCCAATATTATGCCGAATCAAGGATTTAAAAATGTTTACTATTTAATTGATGGGTTTTCGGGCTGGAAAAATAGCTTCTATCCGACAATCTCCGATGGCGATCCCAATTCGATAACCGACCAATCAAAAATTAAATATATAAAAAGCGCCGATTTAAAAAATACCATTGCCGGCGAAAACAATCTGTTGATAATCGACATCAGGCAAAACAGTGATTACGCCTCCGGCCATTTGAAAAATGCCATCAATATTTATCTGGACGATCTGGAGATGAAAAATAAGGATATTCCAAGGGGGAAAAAGATTTTGGTTTACGGGACAGACAGCGTCAATTCTTTCAAGGGCGGAGTTCGGCTGTTCGATTTGGGATTTTTAAATGTTCTGACACTTTCCGAAGGCTTTGATGCTTTGAAACAAAATGGGTTGGAAATAGTGAAATAAAAAAATTATTCAGTCAAAAAAATCAGACCATGGTCTGATTTTTTATTTATACTCAAATAAATAATTATCCTTTTAGACGTATGAAAAAAGAAAAAGGGCTTGCGATGCAAAAAATTTAAGAATTTCGGAGTTGTGAACGTTTAATTCCTGCTGATGGTCGTAGCCGCTAATGACCAGGCAGCATTTGGCGCCTTTAATTATTTTTTGCGAACAAATTATTATGTGGCCATTGCTTTTTTTTATCGTTTCATTTTCATTCATCTCGATCAGCTCCTGATTTTTCAAAAAATTACTGTCATTTTTTTCACTACTCTTCATTTCCCTAAGCGTCTTGCCGCTGGAAACGTTCACAAATCTTAAAAAAGCGTATTCGCCTTTCATGATGGAATTGGCGGCTTCAATTATGGAATTGTATATTTCCTTAGCCTTGTCTTTATTCAGGGAAGACTGGTCGGAAGAACTCATGACTATATTCATCAATATTTCGATTTTCCGGTTCACTTCTCCGATATAGCTGTAGGAATCGATCAGGTCCTTGGCAGTCTGAATCAATTTCTGCTGGTTTTTCTCCCTTTCTTTATGCTGGACGGAAATTTGATATTCCTTAAATATAAAAATGGCAAAACCAACAGCGCCTAAAACAAAAATTGCCAGCTCTTCCGCTCTAGTTTCGGTTAAAAAAGAATAGTTATGGGCAACTATGTCCGGCACCAAAACAGCAATTATAAAGATGACAAAATAGATCCAATACATTTTGTTTTATTGAACAAAGCAAATTAATAATTAAGCCTGCGGCGTATTTTCATCTTTCTTTTTTGAAAAAGCGAAAATATAAATAATTTCTAAAATCGCTGCCGTGTTGAGAATCAGAAGCGCGATAAACCAAAATAAATCTTTATTGCGGGCCGCCTTCCAGAGAGCCGCTCCTTTCCAGGGAATTGTCCAGACTATTAAACCCAGCAGTGTAAACAAAAACCAGCGGGGAATTTCTATGGTTAATGGTTCCATTTTTTTATTCTAGTTAATTAAATGGCTTATAAATTTGCTTCTGATTATTTTCAGACTTTCATCATCAAGGATTGATACCGGATAGGCCTCAAAGCCTTTTTTTTTCATTTCGAAAACAATTTTTTCAACGCTGTTTTTTTCCAGCAAATCCGCCTTGGTCAGCAAAAGCATTTCTTCTTTATCAGCCAGCACTTTATTATAACTCCTCAGTTCTTTTTTTACAACTTTATAGTCTTTCTCCCAGTCTTTCGATTCGGCCGAGATACACTGGACCAAAAATTTAGTCCTTTGGATATGTTTTAAAAACTTTATCCCCAAACCTTTACCGCGTGAAGCGCCTTCAATGAGTCCGGGAATATCCGCGATTATTAAACGGTCCATTGCGCCTAAATTCGGTTCCAGTGTTGTAAATTGGTAATCAGCGACTTTGGCTTCGGCATTAGTAAGCTCATTTAAAAGGCTTGATTTTCCGGCATTCGGCAGACCCACCAATCCAATATCAGCAATCAGGCGCAGTTCAACCAAAAATTCAAATTGTTCCCCGGGTTTTCCTGTTTCAAATTCTTGCGGACTGGTATTTATCGGGGAACGGAAATAAAAATTTCCCCTGCCACCAATTCCGCCCTTGGCAGCCTGGTATATTTGACCTTCTTCAATAATATCCGTTTCTTCTTGAGTAGTTAAATTTTTTATAACTGAACCGACCGGAACAGTCAAAAACAAATCTGCTCCGTCGTGTCCGGTTGACCGGTTGCTGGCACCATCCTGCCCATCTCCGGCATAATAATCTTTTTTATTCCGGTATTTATTCAGCGCCGTCAAATTGGAAACACCCTTAAAATAGAAGCTGCCGCCCCAGCCGCCTTTGCCGCCGGTCGGCCCCAGAGCCATTTTGGTTTTGTCAAAATTAACCACCCCGTTGCCTCCCTTGCCGGCGCTGACTTTGATTTTAATTTCGTCAGTTATCATATTAGTCTTTTATTCCCAAAGTGATTAATAATTTATTTAATTCCGTACCTTTTATTTTCCTCATCTGCCCGATTTTAAATTCGCCCAATTTTACATTCATAATCCGTATCCGTTTTAATTCGGTTGTAGCATAGCCGAGATTATCGCACATCCTCCGGATCTGGTGTTTCTTACCTTCAGTCAAAATTATTTTAAATTTATTATCGTTGATTTTTTCTACTGTGCATTCTTTTGTCCGAAAATCTTCCAGATTAACTCCTTTTCTCATAATGTTCAAAAAATGATTGGTGATCGGTTTGTCGACCGTAACCACGTATTCTTTTTCATGCTCAAATTCCGGATTCAAGATTTTACCGGTAATGCGGCCGTCATTAGACAGGATTATCAGTCCATAGGAATCCTTGTCCAGTCGCCCGACCGGGACAATATCTTTGGGCAAATTTAAAACATCCCTTATACTTTTGCCTCCAATCTGATCATTATTGGTCATCACCCCTTTCGGCTTGTTGTAGGCAAAATAGGCATACTCCTTGGTTTCCTGCCTGGATTCAAGGTCGGTTTCCACCAGATCCTTTTCCCCAACTTTATCCCCTAGTTTGGCTATCCGGCCATTAATAAAAACCAGGTCTCTTTTGATCAGGGCATCGGCTTCCCGCCGGCTGCAAAAATTATTGAGCGCTAAATAACGGTTTATGCGGATGGGATAATTTATGTTTTCCATATGAGTGTTGAAATTAATGATACAACTTTTTTTCAAATTTGGCAAGGGTTAGCTAAGCCCTTGTCAGCCTGCTTTATTTGGTTTACTTTTGTTTAAAAGGAGGGCCAAATTTTATTTGGCTTTTACGTCCTTTAAAAAATAACGAGAAATTAAATTTCTCTGAATATATACAAATCAACCGAATAACTTTATTAGAAGGAGGAATGTATGATTGAACGATACACACTTAAGGCAATGGGAAATATCTGGAAAGAAATTAACAAAAAACAACCGGGTTGTAGTTTTTGGTGTAGCTTTTAGTACTGCTGACGACCATGAAAAAACTATGACGGCTAAATTATCCATAATTCACGTACTGGGAACCCAGGTAATTTTTAAGGTCACCGGTTCAGTTGGTTTTTTCAGGCCTGTGTCGAGGCTGTTGTGGGAGACTAGCCTTCCATAACCTTAAAAGAAACGCCACACAGTCATCGTCGAAACGCAAAAGAAGCCATAAAAGTCGGGATAGAGAAAAAGTTGGAACAATCTGCTAACAAATAACCCACTATCTAAGAAGGAGATTTGCCTATGAAAAAATACCCACCAGTCAAATACACTAACTTTCCTGACCTTACCAAACTCGGAAGCGGCAAAGTCCGAGATATTTATGAGTGTGAAAACAACCTTGTGTTGGTTTCCACCGATAGGATATCCGCCCTGGATTATGTTCTGCCCAATCCCATACCTGGCAAAGGCGTGGCGCTTAACCTTATGGCCAGCTACTGGCTGAACAAGGTGGAAGAGCTGGGTATTGCCGGTACGCACCTCATAACCATTGATCACAATAAATTCCCCCGCCAGTGCCTGCCCTACATCAACGAGATGGCCGGCCGCAGCATGCTGGTCAAAAAAGCCAAACCGCTGCCTGTTGAATGCGTGGTCCGCGGTTATCTCTCCGGCTCCGGTTGGAAAGATTACCAGAAAAATGGTGAGGTTTGCGGAATTCCGCTGCGTAAGGGTTTACGCGAATCAGAGATACTCGACAAGACCATTTTCACTCCTTCCACTAAGGCGGAGCAAGGCAGCCATGATGAAAATATCGGTTTTGAATCGGTAGTTAAACTGGTCGGCTTGGAAATTGCCGAGGAGCTGCGGCGGCTAAGCATTACCATCTATGACAAAGCGCGTGCTATTGCCGCAATGCGGGGCATCATCATTGCCGATACCAAATTCGAGTTTGGCATGCTGGATGGCGAAATCCTGCTGATTGATGAAGCGCTGACGCCGGATTCTTCCCGTTTCTGGCCGCAGGATGATTATGAACCTGGCCGATCGCAGGTCAGCTATGACAAACAGCCGGTTCGGGACTGGTTAAGCAAAAATATGAAGGAAGGAGATCCGGTGCCCGAATTGCCCGCCGAGGTTATCCAGAGCACGACTGAGCGGTATCTTAAGGCCTGCGAAATTTTGACAGGCATAAACATACGGCCCAATGTGCTGAACAAATAAATTTACCGAATGGTAAAAAAATCCGCCAGAAGCTGAACCATAGCTTTTGGCGGATTTTATTTTGTTGGGGAGGAGGGATTTTCTCGTCGTTTCACTCCTTGCCCTGGGCAGCGACAAATCCTCACTTGCTCGAATTTGTCGGCGCTCGACTGCGCCGCGACGTCTTGTCTCGCTTCTGCCCGTTCGAATCATCTCTCATAAAATCTAAAAAGCCATCCGCAAAGGGATGACTTTTTTCTTTTGTTGGGGAGGAGGGATTCGAACCCCCGCATGACGGGACCAGAACCCGTTGCCTTACCGCTTGGCTACTCCCCAAAATCAATAAAAAGACCCATAAAGTCTTTTTATAATCTACTATTAAAATAGTAATAAATCAAGATTAAACCTTTAGATATTTCCTCATAGCAATCAAACTGCTCAATACTCCCAGGACAATTCCGAAGGCGGCTTGCAGAAAAAATATGGTAAAAATGTTGGCAATATAAAAAGAAAGCGTTTGGCTGAAAATACTAGCATCTTTAGGATTTCCAGTTAAGGTAGAGACGACGCTAGGATTTAAAAATTTTAAGGTTATAAACAAAAGAATCATTGAAATTACCGCCGCAAAAATTCCATACATAATTCCCTCAAAAATAAACGGCAAGCGTATATAAGAATTCGAGGCTCCGACCAAGCGCATCACTTCTATCTCCGG
>Ga0172368_10000904_pt1 | contig 41514 bp, 36 predicted proteins | sample Lak11m_FD_114540 | JGI IMG/M metagenome (GOLD analysis project Ga0172368, IMG submission 114540) | Freshwater microbial communities from Kabuno Bay, South-Kivu, Congo - kab_022012_11m | ecosystem: Environmental > Aquatic > Freshwater > Lake | place: Democratic Republic of the Congo: South-Kivu... | reverse complement strand
TCATAGGTTGGGTCCTCGAATGCTATCCTAAAACAACCGAAGGGGCTTATTCCGTCGCCGGCTATAAAGCAGTTTTTCTTCTGCTCCTCATAGTTTCTGTTGCTGCCTTGATCAGCTCCCTTTGTATGAAGGAGACTTTTCCCGTGAAGGAATAGCTAAATAAATAGTGACGGCTCGAATGGGCAAGGGACGAAGTAAACAGACCCTACCGGGCTGATACATCCCTTTCAAAGGGTTAAGGCGCGAGTAGGCGAATCACATTTGATTATATGAAGACATTGGTTGTGAGGCCGGGAGCCCTCGGCGACACCATTCTCACTCTGCCGCTCCTGAATACGATTGCCAGACAAGATCCGACAGGGGTCCTGGCGTATCTGGGGGCAAGGGCTTACTTGCCCCTCCTTCCAGCCCATATCAAGGCGCGGCCGATTGACGACGTAAGCTCATTGTGGCTGTTCGACGAATCGCTGGAAAATGCAGCCCCTTCTGACTTCATGTTCGATATTGCCTATTTGATTTTACATTCGCCGGGCCCTGCCGAGCGCAATTTGATCCGCAGCGGCACAAAAGCTGTCAAGATTGTAAGTCCCCAAGGAGACCAGGATAAACATATTGTGGCCGTTCTTCATCAACACGCGGGCCTGCCTCAACCACCCCGCGTGACAGCATTGAGCCACATCGCTCCAATGAAAAAACTCTCAGCAGTTTGGCTCCATCCGGGCAGCGGCGGACCCAGAAAATGCGCGCCTCTGAGTCTATTTGTTTCTTTGAGTAAGCTTTTGCATCGCCATTACAAGCTTCCTTCAGTGGTGACCGCCAGCGAACAGGACGCCTTTCTCACGCGTGAACCGGAATGGGAGTCTCTTCTTGAACTGCCTGGGAATCGCGTTTTGATGAATCGACCAATCTTAGAAATTTGTGGCGAATTGGGCGGCGCAGTCTTGTTTGTAGGCAACGATTCAGGGATAGCTCACCTGGCTGCAGGACTAGGTGTCAAGAGCCTGTTGTTTTTTTGCCAGACGGATCCTAGACGCTGGGCACCGTGGGCACCGCCCGATCAGGTACGCGCTTTGGATTGTCGCCGCCAGCCCCCCAACATTGAGTATATTTGGGATGAGCTGTGCGCTCTAATGGACATCAGTACCACCAGTGGTGCGCCTGGATAAACAAGGCTATTGAACCCGCCCCTCTTATTCACAGCTTGTATGAACTGAGATCGCCGCGGCGCCTTCGACTCCTCGCAATTAAGGGGTATCCGTTTGTATGACTGGGAGCGAAGGAATCTCGTCATTAATCTTGGCGGTGGAAAATGTGGATAGTTTGAGAAGATTTTTTTCGGAGGGGCGGGGGGCTTTCTTTGTTGGAGAGCGCGCATTTCATTATCGTTATTATTATAGATAAAAGATGTGATATATTAGCTCATTAGCATTGTTTCTTCATCTTTGACCGTTGTACACAAAACCCCAAAAGTGAAATTAATTTCTCGAAAATTGCGATAACTGTTCGAAAGACATCATTTTTTTCTTGACATTATAATGTTTACCTTTAATTGTTCCTAATAACGAATCGTTGTCTCTTGGAGGGAGGGTATGACTCTAGTAAAACCCATTATGCTATTGGTATCTTTAGCTTTTCTTATCGCCATGATGCCGGGAGAAGCGCCGGCCTGGAACTACAGAGAAGCAGCGTTTGTGCCAAACACCAGCCAGGCCACGGAAAATCCGCAGCCCCAACAAAAGCAAATCACTAAAGTAAAAGAAAAGAAAATCGTCAAGGTTAAGCCACCCCAGGCCCTGGCCGCTCCCCAAACCATCGAGTACCCAGCGACTGCATGTATGCTGCCCATCCGGAGAATCCGTGGTTGGGAACTTGACGGGCAGGCATTCTTCGCTCGAACCAAAGGCACTGTCCGATTCGGGAACACCCTGTTCACACCGGCATACGGTACCAGCCAACTCGACGTCGATTTGAACTCTGACCTTGGGGTCCCCGAACATCAGTGGATCGGTTCTTTCACGGCGAAGTACTTCTTCAAACCACGGTGGGCCATTCGCTATTCGGTGATGCCTACCGCATCGGAAACCATGGCTTCCTCGTCAAGGACATTCAATTTTGGCCCCACAGTGAGTACATTTGGGCTGAATACCAGGGTCAAATGGGAGCGCCTTGATCAGAGGATAGGACTTGTATTCGATTCTGTTAGGACCCCTTCGAGCAGGGTCGGCGTTTTCGCGGATTATGTCAATGTGAACGAGCGGCTACGAGTTTACCAAACGGGCTTTAACGGCAGTACTGTTGATAATGATATGCATCTTGCCATGATAGGGTTGGAGTTGGAGCGTTGCCTCAAATCTACAAGGCTCTTCAATATCCTTTCCCTGGAATGCAAGGCTGGCTTTGCCTTTGGCGACGACTCTATCGGGTCTGATCTGTCAACAGGTTTGAGATACACTATTCCCCTGAATAATGGCCGCTGGGGTTTCGTGAAGGGCGGTTATAGATACCTTACCTTCAAGAAGAAGTATAGCGACGTCAAATTGTTCGATACAGCAATGGAAGGGGGATTCCTGGAGGCCGGTTTTATTTTCTAGCCTTCTCGCGTTGGGACTCCAACCCGCGCGTGACCGCAGCTGGTTCAACAAAAATAAGTTTCTTGCCGAGCCCGACAAACACACCCTTTCCCGCTCTGAGTGTTGGTCGGGCTCTCTTTGTTCGCCCCATGTGTCAGTGCGTTTTGCTCAAGGCTCAGCGCCACGCGTCTTGAATATCCCGACCCAGTGATCATTTTATGGTAGTCTATTAAAAGCTTGCGCCGGCAGGTCGTTGTCATGAAACCATACGAAATCCACGAAAGGGTTCTACGAGCAATCCTCGATAGACCCGGCTCTTCTGAGGCGTGGTACCGAGAGCATTTCCGTCTGTCTCACTACCGCCTGAATCGTATTTTTCGCTTCATTGAACGCGACTTGGAACACTCCGTGATAGTGCACGACCCGGTGCGAGGCGTCTGGATAGTTGATATTGACGGTTCCAGATGTTCCGGAATGAACTGGCTGGGTGAACACGAGGGCGGCTTCCGACAGTGCAACGAGTTCTTGCTATTTCCTGACGGTCGTTGTTATGAACACTCTGATTATGAGTGTGAAGAGATGGTGGCGTTGTCACGAAGAATACATTTCCTAACCGGGCCGAAGGATCCGACTGCGCAGACCCTTGCAGAGTCGGCGATGGAAACCCTTCATGAACTCCTACGGACACTGGAATGCGTCAAGCCTGCTACAAAAAGGGATTGGCAAAACAAGATTAGATTCCACCGTCTCTTGATGTCCGCTGTTGCATTTCGAGAGTGGAAACACAGAATCAATGCGTCATCTGAGGAGGATGAAATTCCCTACGAATTGAGGCAACGCCACAGAAATTCTTCCGCCAACTCGTATGAATTCGCCCTGCGTAAGTATTTTTTGATCTTACGCGTCCCCGTCGATGCGGCGAAGGAAGACGTTCTCAGAGCATGGAAAAAACTCGCCCTCTTGTATCACCCCGATGTGGGCGCTGAAAACGGGGACGAGGAAATGATGAAGGCGGTGAATGAAGCTAAGGAGAAAATTTTTCGTATGCGAGGCTGGGATTAGCGTCAAAGGATGTCTGTAGCGGTTCTCGAAACCAAGCACGGGCGCGCGTGATTCTGTCCCTAAATCCTATGGAAAGGGGACTCCAGAAACTCTGGACGCCCGATCGCGAGGAACATGACCTGAAGTGCTAATTTCATGAAGCGCCAACATCGTCAAAGCGAGTTGACCGGTCGTGACATTCCTAAGAAAGACAGCGCTTCATTTCGACAAGACTCTAGAGAGAATTATAGCGAATTTCTGGTGCCTGATCAAAACCGTGAGAACACACGCGACGACCACTTCAAGTCATACTTGCAAAAGAGGGGATGCCATCCTTGCAGCATCCCCTCTCACTAAGAGAAGCCTTTTATGTCTTAATAAAATCTACTACCAATACGTCCCGAAAAACCCTTCAGTTGGAGTAGCATAGAGCATCATTGGCAGGACGGTCTCTTTTGCCATGGGAGCAAACCTTCTCGGAACTCCCCTGCCTATGCCGACTGGGTGCGGGGGCATCATGCCGTAGCCAAATGCCGGTACTGGGCACCCTGCGGGACCGCACATTGGTGGTGGGCATGGTAGCGGTGGGCACATGGCTACTGGCGGAGGACAGAACCTCGGACCGCAGCGAAAGTGGTCTATGACCGAGTCCACAACTCTGAATGGGAGAGCTATCACGCCTGTTACCACTCTCAAGGCTCCAGAGAGAATGGCTGCCAGTGGATGTGGTCCGCATGAGGGTGGCGGGCATGGGGGAGGTCCACACATCGGGGGCCCACACATCGGAGGTGCACACATCGGAGGTGCACACATCGGGGGTGCACAGACAGGCCCACCGGCCAACGCCATTGGCGCAGTGCCAATGATCAGACATACTGCTATTAGAGCGGCCCCGAGAACCATTACTCGCATATCCTTTTACCTCCTTCAGGCCTTCTACACACCTCACGGCACGAGAAAGCACTCTAGTTCGTGTGTGCGGCAATTTTTTGCTTACGTTATTACGTTACCAGGATGATACCCTCTGTGTCAATCAAAAACTTTTCCCCAAGACCTGCAATCCCTTAGGCCTACGCCGGGTATGCCCACCTCATTCTTCAATGTCTTCCCACAGGGATCCGTCTTCTCCAACTTCCCCCCGCGGTCTTTGGGGAAAACCTACCTTACCGCACCCAAAATCCAATGATTTTACGCTTTGTATTTCTTGGAGGATATTCGGCTTAAGGAGAGAATTCCCAAATTGCCATTCTTGAATAACCATGTCGAGAATAGGTTCGTGATTCTTGTCGAATTTTAGCACCCCGCGAGGCCCATCTACGGAGATATTTTCCAGGAATTCAATAAGCAGAGAAGCATTGTTAGCATCCCAAGCAACGTTTTTTGTACTGGTATGGATTATATTGGCAATATCATGCCCTTCTGCGGCTCGCTCAGCGTCAGAGACATCGATGCCGGTTGTTTTTCTGATACGTTGTACAAAATCCGAGGGTGTTTTTACACAGCTCAGGGTTTTCAAACCATCCCCCGCCTTGCTGAGAGTGCTGGCCCCTACAGGATACGAAATAAGGCTATCGGGTCCCACGATGCGCTTCAGCCATCCGCGGTGCTTTCGGGAGTCCATTGCCCGAAGGAACCCAACGGCATCTTTCTTGCCAAAAGCAGCAAAGATGAAATCGCTTTTTGTCTTTTCAATGGCATCAATTATCCGGCGAAAATTGTCCGAACCAGGCCGCATCATAACGCGTTCGCCAAAGGTTCCACCGCTTTTGTCGAAACTATAAGCAAAGAAGTCGGCGGTTTCATTCCCCTCTTTGTCATCAGACCCCGTTATGAAAGTACGCGGGCCAAGGTTTTGAATCACCCACGAACTCAGCGGATAGCAGCGCTGGTAGGTGTTTGGTCGAACTCGAAAGGCACTTCCGTGACACAATTCGCCTGCGACTAGTTTGACGGAAGGATTCATCACGAACAAGACTGTTGAGCTATTGGAGATGCCATGTACCGCCTTTTCTGCACCATCAAGGCTCATAGGACTGATGAGAAAATCCACCTTCTCAGTCACTAAGAGTTCGGCAAGGGCCTCGAGCGTCTTTTCGTCGTTTGGCCCCGAGTCTCGTCGCGTGACCTCAATCCGTAAAGGACCCTTCTCCTTAAGGTAACAATCGAAACCGGCTGCAAGCGATCTGGCATCCTGAGAGAAAGGCCCTTGTTCCGGCAACACCATTCCTACCTTGACCATTCGATTCTGTGCGCCGACCAGTTTCGGGAACCCAGTTGACCCCAGTAGTAGCGACGCACCTATTGCCATGAGGAAGGTGCGTCTGGAGAAATAATGATCTCTTTGGGATCCTATATCATGTGTTATCATTTTTCACACTTCATCATATGTCTTGTGTGGGATGCAGTGGGTTCCTCCCCTATCTCTTTGCAATCGCTGTAAATCCTCATTTGAATTGGTCGGCACTTTTTTCACATGCGACAGTCAATGGGCTTGGCTCCCCTGACTTCATGTCATTGCTCTTGCTGTGTGATTTTTTCAAAGTACACAAACAATCACCCTATTGGGTTACGGCTTCCTTTTGAGTAGGAGGCGGGGAAGCCTGTTTAAGCTTCTTGAGAACTGTCTCCAGGCCTGACGCCAAACCTTCTACAAGGTCTTTGTTGTCATCCCTTAATTTTTTTACCCCCTGCAACGTCTGGTTTAAGTCCCGTATGACTGCTTGGGACTGCTCTTGCAGCTTGTCTCCGAGAGGACTGACCACGTCCTTGGAAAGCTCCCGGGATGCATCAAAGATTTTTTTTCCTATATCTTGCCGCTCGGGGTCCTTACCGAAGGATTCTAGCTGCCCCTTGATAAAGCCTTTCGTGGCTGGATAGAGTTTTCGACCCAATTCTTCGCCTTCTTGTTCGAGTTGACTGTCAGAGGTAGCCATGAGTGATTCTTTGGCTTTTTTACCAGCCGCAGATGTTATTCCACTGACAAAGGGCTGGACGCTTTCTACTGTCTTCGATCCAGTTTGCTCATCGAGATTATTGACGACGATTACTATGAGTCCGTAGGAAGCGAACAGCAATAACACGACAAACGCGGCAAGCTTTCCCAGTTTCTTTAATCCCGCCCCCACTGACATGGCTACCCCCTTGGAAATGGTAAAACTCAGCTGCCCCGTGAGCAGCTCTCAAGTCATTGCAGCGGCGGACCCACCATTGGTCCCATCGGTCCGTAGCTCATCTTCGTCTTGGTCATAGGTTTCCGAAATGGGGGAGGACACGGAGGCGGTGGGCATTCCATCCGCACCTCAAGAACCCGACAGCTCCTAGGCGCAAAAGAATTCTGGGAGCATTTCACAAGGGCCATTTCCGATGCATGGCCGGGAGTCGGGCCAAATCCTTGATAGAGCGCGCCGCGGAAATTTTGCGCTGTTGCAACAAAAAATGCCTGAGTATCGCATGCTAGAAAGAGCAGCAGTCCGTAAACCACCGCCAAAGCAAAAAACCAAGGTCTTGTTTTCATAACCATTACCTCCGTAAATCCGCTAAGAACAGTCTTTTTCATACCGGGTTCTTAGCTTCATGTGACAGTCCATTTGTTTATTAGTTCTCATTTGTACGCAAAAAGTCGCTTACTTAGCTCATGGGAACAAAGTCATGAGTTCGTTCTTTGCTCGAGAAAAGAAGGTTGTCCGGTCGCCTCTAGCACACTTCTCCACAGGTTTCCTTCAAGGTCCACGTGTTTGCGGCCTTTGACTATCTCTCTCACGGGAACGTACACGAACTGATCGTTGAGGCTTCCCACCACCATATTGGTTTTTCCCGCCATACCAGCGTGTACTGCTTCCTGACCGAGAAACCCGCAAAAGATTGAGTCGTCAGCAGTAGCGGGTACGGATCGAATGGTATAGCTCGGATCGATATATTTCAAATTGATCTCTATGCCTTTTGTATGAAAATGTTGCAATATCCTCTCTTTCAAATAAAGGCCTATATCTCCGAGTTTTGGATTTCCAGATTCGTCTGCGCCCTGTGCTGAACAATACTTCTGACCAGCCCCTTCTGCTGCAACGATGACACAGTGTTTTCTCCGCTCAAGTCTTTCCTCCAGGGCTGTAAGGAAACCGTGAGGGCCGTCCAATTCGAAATCCGCTTCCGGAATAAGAACGAAATTGGCGTACCGTTTCCCTAGAGCGGCGCTAGCTGCTATGAAACCCGAAGTTCGTCCCATGAGCTTCACTAGTCCGATGCCATTTGGGGCGCCATTTGCCTCGACGTGGGCAGCCCCTATGGCCTTAGTGGCCATGCTGACCGCAGTGTTGAACCCAAATGACCTCGACAATAAATTTATATCATTGTCAATTGTCTTCGGAATTCCTATCACCCCAATCTTTGCATTACGAACTCGGATCTCTTCCGCAATGCGTGCAGCCGCTCGAAATGTCCCGTCTCCGCCAATGGCAAAAAGGATCCCAAGGTTCATCCGCTCCAGGGCATCGACGATTTCTTGAATATCTTGGGGGCCTCGTGAAGACGATAAGATGGTACCTCCGAGCTCGTCGATTTCCGATACCATGGCGGGCGTCAGTTCCAGCACAGAATGCCCGTAACTCGGAATGAACCCTTGCAAGCCGTACAAAATTCCGAGTACGTTCTTCACACCATAAGAGTGATAGAGGGTTAACACCACTGATCTTATGACATTGTTTAGGCCTGGACACAGCCCCCCGCACGTGACAATCGCACATTTCAGCTTACTGGAGTCAAAAAAGATTTTGGATCGAGGGCCCGCGCGTATGAACGCCACAGGCTTTTTAGCCTCACTTACTTCTCTGCATACCTTTTCCGCTGAGATGTCAAACAGGACTCTCTCATTGTCATCAACGAACTTCACTGATTTCAAAGGGGAATCAATACGTGGTTCACCAAGGGATTCGACGTGTGTGTCCATGTCCGTCATCCAGTGTCAGTTCTTCTCATCCAACCCACAATGTGGATTTGGAGCATCCTATGCCAGCTCATACTCGAAGATTATCTTAGCAGCCTACCTCAGAGTTTGCAAAAAGTCTATGAAAAAAATGTATTACGCCCTAAACACTCAGTAGAGTCCCCTATCTATCGGGGAGTGACTTAACGTTTTGTGTTTTGTGTATTGAAAAGAAAAAACATTATGTCCCCATCTTTTACGGTATAGTTTCGGCCTTCGAGGCGCACCTTACCAGCTTTTTGGGCGGCAGCCATAGAACCTGATGTTCGAAAATCTTCATAAGAGATCACCTCGGCTTTAGCGAATCCCTTGGCCATATCGGAGTGTACCGTCCCGGCTGCTTGCACAGCAGTGGCCCCCTGAAGAAGCGGCCACGCCTTCACCTCGGGCTCGCCGGCGGTAAAGAAAACAATAAGGTTGAGCAGTCGAAACGATGTTCTTATGATTCGGTCTTTGGCGTCCTCATCTAAGGCTAGATCTTCAAGGAATTCCTTTGCATCTTCCGGCGTCATGGCCGCCATTTCGGCTTCTATGTCCGCATAGAGCCAGTCGATTGCAACATGCGGCTGTCCATGCACACGCGAACGTATTTGTTCCATGACCTCATCCGTGGATCCTTTTTTACGGTTTTCTCCGACGTTCAGGAGTATCAGTTCAGGCTTGACGGAAAGAAAGGAGAAGCCCTTTAGAATCTCGAGATCACCATCGTCCCTGAGGCATCTCAGGGGGAGTCCTTGATCCAATAGATCCAAGGCCTTGGTCAATATATCTCGCTCCCGGGAAAGCTCCTTCTTGCCCCTTTGTATATCGCGATTCACGCGTTCCAACCGGCGCTCGACGACGCCCATATCAGACAAGATCATTTCTTCTTCTAAGGTTGTGAAATCACGTATCGGCTCCGCTGGGCCTCGAAACGGCGAATCAAAAAATCGGACGCAATGCACAAACGCATCCAAGGGCCTCACGATGGCCATGAGCTTTTCCAAGGCGGTGGTGTTGTCTCTGGGCCTATCTTCGCCAAAGCCATGGATGTCTGAATATTGAACCATGACAGGTGTCGTCTTGCGGGGTTTGTGGAATTTGGTCAAGAAATCTAGTCTCGGGTCGCTCACCTTTACTACACCCAAACCTATTCCTCGGTGTCCCTTTTCATCGTGAGCATCTACTCCCCCTGTTAGAGCCCGAAAGACTGTTGTTTTTCCGCTACCCGGCAGACCTATAATCCCTAATTCCAATATGTTACCCTATATAGTGATGTAATATTAATGCGACGGTATAAATCTAATATATAGGACCACTCTCTTGCCGTCCGAAGCCTTTGGAACCACCGCTGGAGGCGCTTGGGTATCCCAGCCTCCGGCAAGGGCTCCAAAATTGACGAGTTCAGAAGTCAACCTAGAATATGCAGCGGACGGTATGGCTACGCCCAATGTAATTTCTTCACCCCTATCACCTGTCTTTTCTTCTAAGAGGTTCCCGTCAAGGGTCGCCAAGATTCTTTTCAAGGAATCAACGGCTACAGGAATGCTCTTGCTATGGACGGTGAGATTTCCGGCATCTGTTCCCTTGGCCAACGGTACGTGTACCCCGTTCTGTGGTTGGTCTAATCCGAGCGTACGAGGGCCGGACATGGCATACTGCTGAAGATGTCCCCCCCGTCCTTGATCGTCACCGAAGAAACCTTTTGAGATGAAACTACTGGGCGGGAAATCGTTCTGCATGCGCGTTTGATACCATGGTGTATCAGAAAAACTAGTCTTCTGCAGAGGCCCAGGCACAGTCATTTGAGACTGGGCTACGCTCTGGGCGCTTTTGGAAAACACTTCATGGGGAGATCGATCATAAATTACCACACCGACGAATACGATAAGAATCAAGGCCCCTATGCCTACTGGCAATGGCATATACGGAGACGACGTAAAGAGATGTCTCATAAAGTGGAGTACTGATTCTGACTGATTTGTTTCTTGAAGTTTTGCTTTTATTTGGTGCAGAAGGTAATCAGGCGGGTTTACTTCCTCGAGGCTCATCAGCGTCTTTACGGTTATCCCGTACCACTTATAATCATTATTACAGTACGGGCAGTCGTCCAAATGTTTTGTCACAACAGTTTGTGTTTGTTTATCTAATCGTTGCTCATGTAATTCTCCAAAAAGATCACTCACACGCTCACATTCGCTCATGACAAGACCCTCTTCAATTTTTCCTTCACAACCATACGCGCTCTATGCAAACGTGACTTCGTGGTGCCCTCAGGAAGATTAAGTAGCTGCGCTATTTCTTCATAAGAAAAACCCTCAATGTCACGTAAAATCACAATTTCTTTGTGGTCAGGGTCGAGTTCGTCAATTGCCTTTTGCACGAGTTTCTGGACTTGCTTTCCAGCAAGCAAGGTCTCAGGATTGGTCGAGAAGTCAGGCACAATAGGCTGTTGTTCGTCTCTGTCCTCGTTGTTGTCTGTTTGACCCTTGTTTGCAAAGTAACCACGCCGTTTCAGATATTTGAATCGGTTCTTTCCCCTGTTCGTCGCAATCTGGAATAGCCATGTAGAGAATTTGGAGTCGCCTCTAAATTTACGAAGATTTTGGAATGCCGCTGTGAATATCTCTTGCGTAAGGTCACTCGCCTCTTCCTGTTCGCCTACGTAGCGGTAAGCAAGATTATACACTTTCTTGTAGTACTTTTCCAACAGAACATCAAAAGACTCTCGGTTCCCACGCTTGGCTTTGGTGACAAGACTTGCATCATCGTCGTTCTCCGCTGCGGTGGAAGCGTAGAACAATATAAACATCACGATATTCAGACAAAGCCCGTTCAGAATTGTTTCAAGGAAGGTCACTATAAATTGTTTTTCTCCGCAAAAAAATCTCAATAAACATAAGGGCAAGCTGCGTGCAAAGTCAAGAAATATGCGCTTTTGTGACTAATTCTTCCCGCTTAAGAGAATCTCGTCGATTCAGCCCCATTATCTGTTTGCCGGACAAGCTATAAATGAGTATGCTTTGGGGGCAGCATTACGCATGGCTTCCCTAACAGCGTACAGTCGATGTTGGGATTGTTGTGGTCATGCAGCAGTGTCCTGGGTGGTATTGTACTCAAAAATGCCGTTGCGCCGAAGGAATAGAAGTAGCGCATCGAGGGGTAGCGCACTCATGGACCTAATATAGACAAGCTCTTATACCCAAGGGGGTCGCATGACATTCTCAAAAAGGGTCACGGATACGCCGCCGTACTTATTTCATCTGATTGACGAAAAAAAGAAGGAAGCTCAAAAAAAAGGGCTCGATGTAGTTTCTCTAGCTATTGGGGATCCGGACAAACCCACTCCAGATTTTGTCTTGGACATTATGCAAGAAGAGATGCAGGCCCCAAAGAATCACTGCTACCCGAGTTATAAGGGTGAACCTGATTTTTGTACGGGCGTGGCAGAATGGTTTTCCCAAAGATTTGCCGTGGAGCTGGATCCTTCATCCGAGGTGATGGCCGTAATAGGAGCCAAGGATGCCATATCTCATCTTCCCTTCGTTTTTCTTGATCCTGGCGACTCGGCGCTCGTGACTGATCCAGGATATCCCGTGTATCAGATCGCGGTAGGTTTTGCCGGCGGAGAAGTGGTTCATGTACCTCTTCTAGAGGCAAATGGTTTCCTGCCTGACCTCTCTTATATCTCTCACCGCCAGGCCCAAAAGGCAAAGATCATGTTCGTCAATTATCCCAACAATCCAACAGCGGCCGTCGCCGATAGGGCGTTCTATGAGAAAATAGTAGCTTTCGGTCAAGAGAACGATATTGTGATATTATCTGACAACGCCTACTCGGAAGTATATTTCGAGGAGCGAGATCGGCCTATGAGTATTATGGAAATTCCGGGCGCTAAACAGACCGCTATGGAAATACACTCATTCTCCAAGACGTTTAACATGACCGGATGGCGAATTGGCTTCGTAGTCGGCGGAAAAGATCTCATTCACGCATTACTTACATTGAAATCTAATTTCGATTCTGGAGTCTTCATGGCCATACAGCGCACAGCGGCGCGGGCGTTGCTCGATCCTCAGGCCCCTGCCTTCCACGAGGAAAGAACCGCTTTGTTCAAGAGGCGACGAGACAAAATCGCCGAATGTCTCAAAGCCATGGGGTTCCGCTTTATGCTGCCCAGGGCGGGTTACTATTTTTGGGCGCGAATCCCCAGACAATTCCATTCTTCAGTGGAATTTTGCGCTGATCTCTTGGAAAAAACAGGTGTGGTTGTAACCCCAGGAATTGGTTATGGGCCTAGCGGCGAGCATTATTTCAGAATATCCATGACCGCACCGGATGATAGAATAGATGATGCATTGGGGAGAATGGACGGATTTATGAGGGGGATTCAATGAAGGCAACGTTATGCCTAGCTGACGGCGCCATATTCCATGGAGAGAGCATCGGGGCCCAAGGCGAAAGGATTGGCGAGGTCGTATTCAATACCGCGATGACCGGTTATCAGGAAATAATTACGGATCCTTCCTATCGAGGCCAAATTGTTACCATGACCTATCCTCATATAGGAAATACAGGTGTAAATTTAGAAGATAATGAGTCACGCCGACCGTTCCTCACCGGCTTTGTAGTCCGAGAATACTGCCCACACCCCAGCAACTGGCGAGTGCGGACGGATCTCAATTCTTTCCTTCGGCAACACGACGTCGTCGGGATACACCGCATCGATACTAGAAAACTTACCCGAAACATAAGAGAGACAGGGGCCAAGAAAGGCATCATCTCGACGGAAGATCATGACAAGGACATCCTTTTGGCCAAGGTGAGGGCTTACCCTGATATAGAAGCATTTGACCTAGTAAAAGAAGTATCATGTTCAGCTCCTTACGACTGGACAGAAGGAACGTGGCAATGGAATTCACCCCCCAAAACACACCAATCAACCACTCTACGCATTGCCGCCTACGACTTTGGGGCCAAGATCAATATCCTGAGGCTGCTCGTTGATATCGGAGCTCTAGTGCGCGTATTCCCCGCTTCAACTCCAGCAGAAGAAGTCCTCAGCTTCGACCCTGATGGGATATTTTTGTCCAATGGCCCGGGAGATCCAGCATCTGTGCCATACGTAATCCAAAACGTCCGGAATCTCATCGGTAAGAGACCTATTTTCGGGATCTGCCTCGGTCACCAAATTCTAGGCCTGGCACTCCAAGGTAAGACATACAAACTCGTTTTCGGGCACCACGGGGCAAACCACCCTGTCCAACGACTCGACACCAGGCAGGTAGAAATCACTTCACAAAACCACAATTTCGCAGTGGAACTTGAGAGCGTGGCAAGTGAGGTCGATGCTTCCCACATCAACTTGAATGATCAAACCCTCGAAGGAATGGTTCATAAGAAGTATCCTTTATTCTCGGTCCAGTACCACCCTGAGGCATCCCCCGGTCCTCATGATTCTAGATATCTTTTCAGGCGATTTGCGAGAATGATTGAAGAAAGTTAATCCGTTTTCTGCGGAGTTTTGAGAACGTGATATTTATATGTCGCCTTCCGAAAGTAATCGCTAATCCGAGAAGGGCTTCCTTGCTCGATTGATGTGAGCTGTGATTACTTCATCGCCTCCGGCTCGGCGCAGCAACAAGAAGGCCATAGCAGTATCATTGCGGGCGAAGCGACGCAATCTCGTGATGAGTTTCAGGAACGGCTATATAATTGAGCCATGGGTGTCAGCGAACTCGCGACCAGAGCTGGTCTTTGCCTCCTTTGGATGGAGACCGAGTCACCATAAACTCCCCTTTTATCCCATAAACATAGAAATCGTGCCCTTTTTCGCCTCCGAGTTTTATGAACATCTCGTGGTTCTCAAAGGTCCATATACCGTCAGCCCCTGCCGGATGCTCCTCGTCAAACATCCTACAAGTACCGTCTTTCCGCAACGTCAATAGCGTACCACTTTGACGCCGCAGCATGCGCGGCGCCCTCTCCGAAAGCGGGTGATCCTCAGGGATGGCTTCCCACGTTCCGAACACACCCTGCCAGTCTATGGAGGTCTGAAAAATCTGCTCAGGCGTCATCCCCACAGAACTCCCACAGAACGCGATATCTGAGAATAGCTGCACAGCAAGAAACGCCCAGAGAACCACTATCAGCTTCATGATAGCCTCGCCAATGCAGATGCGCCATCAACCTCGGTCATTTGTCTTGCCTCCTCGGGCAACTTAAATGTTCCACGAGCTTTTTTCAAGAAGGACATTACCTAAGTGAACCCACCGCCTCCCGCGACCATCACATCCACTGAAACTCACCGTCCTTGCGACAGCATCATACGCCCCCAAGGCGGTTCTAGAATTGTGTTTTCGGACACTACCAGACGTTCGTCACATTTGTACCGGTTACTCCTTTCAAAATATGGGACATGAGGTAACGAAGGTGTGACTTGGTGACGCCTTAATAGAACTGGATTAGCCAGAGAGAAGGCGGCGAAATAGAGGCGACCAACAAAACAATAGTGTGATAACATGGCTATATTATTTCTGATTAGCTTTTATAAATGTATCTATCTATTTTAGACTTGCTTTTTCAAGGTAATAGAACTAATACACGCTATGTAACATACTATATTATTTATAACTTAATAATAAAAGGAGATAAATATGACGCTAAGACAGATTAGAGAACAGGCCAAGAGCCTCGGCATCAAAAACGTGGTCCGATACCGAAAGGAAAACCTTATAAAGGTCATCCAAGAGACTGAGGGCAACATTCCTTGTTTCAAGGCTATTCCCCACTGTGGTGAATTCGCCTGTGCATGGCGGGACGAGTGTCAAGACTAGTGGCCTCCATCTGCGGGCGAACCTCTGTACGCGGCGGCGAGCTCGGAGAATACGGCGACTGCGGTTCGGGTAGGCGTCGGAAGTCTCTCGTTCGTCAAAAGGACTTGACCAAAGTGGCGGCACTAGGGCACACTCGTACGAGGCGTCTGTGTGTCGCCCTTTCACCAAAATAGAGATCATATTGACGGAGCATTTATGGCCAAAATTACCATTCAGACTTTGAGGGAAAAGAAGAACCGGCGTGAACCCATGACTTTCCTCACCGCATATGACTATCCTTTTGCCATGCTTGAGCAAAAAGCCGGTATAGACGTGGTTTTGGTCGGGGATTCTATGGGAATGGTCGTGTTTGGGTATGAATCAACCCTGCCAGTTACGATGGATCTCATGCTACCCCACGTCAAAGCGGTGAGGCTTGGGGCTCACGAAGTCTATTTGGTGGGGGATATGCCCTACATGAGCTACCAGGTGACAGTGTCCGAGGCTATCCGCAACGCCGGTAGATTCATGGCAGAATGCGGATGCGACGCAGTGAAGCTCGAGGGTGGTCGTGAGGTTGCCGAAACAGTTAGGGCCATGGTCAACGCCACCATACCCGTCATGGGTCACATTGGTCTTACCCCCCAAGCAGTGGCTCAACTCGGCGGCTATAAAGCGCAGGGGAGAGACCTTGATACTGCTAAGAGGCTGATCGAGGATGCAAAAATCCTTGAGGAGGCTGGCGCTTCGACCCTGTTGCTGGAGGCTGTACCTGCGGAGGTAGCCAAAATTATCACGGACAGGGCTAGCGTGCCAGTATTCGGGATTGGAGCGGGCCCACACTGCGATGGTCAAGTGCTTGTGATACATGATATGATAGGGATGTTTGATCGTCATACTCCAAAGTTTGTCAAAAAGTATCGAGATATCGGCAGCCAGATCATCGAGGCTCTCGAAGAATTTAAGAAAGACGTCGCCAAAAGAAAATTTCCTGGAGCCGAACATTGTTACCCAATGCCGGCAGATGTCGCAGCCGAGCTGATAAAACTATATGGATAATAACCTGCGGCCCTTGGGCATACCTTGATATGACATTGAGCGAAGGGTTTTCATGAGAACAGCCATAATTGGTTGCGGGGCTCTCGGATCGGTCGTAGGTGGACTTCTCTTGGAAGCTGGCCAGGACGTTATCTTTATCGAGAGAGATCCGTCAGAGGTTGCGCTCATACGCCAAAAGGGTCTGCGAATAGATGGCGTATCAGGCGATAGGATTCTTTGCCCGAACATATTTCATTGCGATGATCAGCCTGGTACTTTCGACCTAGTTCTTGTGCTTGTCAAAGCCTATGATACGCAGTCAGCTAATCCGATACTAGCCAAAATATTAGCGACTTCCGGTTTGATATTAACGCTTCAGAATGGAGTGGGGAACTATGAGACACTCCAGGCCGCATTCCCCGGGCGTGTCCTGCTCGGTACAACCACCATGGGCGCGATGACCGTATCGCCTGGCTACGTTCGACACACAGGATTTGGCACCACTGTTATAGGAGAAGAAGACGGCAGGATAACCGATAGGACTCGCGCCGTTGTTCAGTTTTTAGGGACTATGAAGGGGGGGACGGTACAGACCACAGACAATGCAGTGGGGACTGTTTGGTCCAAGCTGATCATAAATGCTGCTATTAACGCCCCCTGTGCGTTGCTGCAAATCAGAAATGGGGCCTTGCCCCAAAATCCGGCAGGCAGGCGGTTGATTCATGAAATAGTATCAGAGTGCGAGGCGATTGTCAGGGCTAAGGGGATTACGTTGCTCTTTGATGACCCTGAAGAGCGCGTACTCGAAGTTTGCAAAGGTACAGCGGAAAATATTTGTTCTATGCTCCAGGACATGAGAGCACGCAGGAAAACCGAGATTGGATATATAAATGGTGCGCTGACCCAGGAGGCTGATCGCCTCGGTTTGTCAGTCGCTGTCAACAAGACCCTTACGCTGCTTATTGAAGCATTAGAGGCTACCGCATCGTGGAGGATTCACGCTGATTAAGAGTTGGACAAATCGCTCCCCTGTGAGCCTTGTTCTTCCGTTTCTTGACACTATCGCACGCATTGATTCCTTTCGTGAACAACACAGCCAAGGCGCAGCACCCTTTTTTCAAAGCGCTTCTTCTCGCCACGGAATGCGATGAATGGGCCGTACTATAAACTGAAAGTAGGATACAACCTCCCCGAGGATGAAAAATCCATTCTAGAGCTAGAACGAATCGCGTGGGGAACCGGAGAGCCTGGAATTTCTCCATATTTTCAATGGCAGTACCTACAAAATCCCTTCGGGCCTACCTTAACTGCATCCATGACCTCGGCGACATCAGGAAGCCTAGTGGCACACATTGCTTCTATATCAGTGCCTGTCCAGGTGAACCGGCAATGGTTCCACGGTGGAATAGTGGTTAATGCCGTCACGCACCCCGAGCATCGAAACCGAGGTCTCTTTGAGCGAGTGGGGAAAGCGTTGGTATGTGAAGCGCGTCGGATTGGCCAGTCGCTACTAATTTGCGTCCCCAATAAATTTAGTTCCAGCGTCTTTAGGAACAAACTGGAATTTCATGAGGTTGCCAACCATAGGCTCATAGTTAAGTGGATCGATCCTGGGATATTATTGCGTCAGCATGGATTTAGGTTGGTTGGGGGGGCTATTAGTGCGGTCACCAGAACTTTTGTTTCAGGTGAACGAAAACAGCCCCGCAACTTCAGCTTATCGGCTATAAGACCTGTGGAGGATATCAGGGCCGTGTCATTGGATAGGCTTCTGTCTCGGCCGCCTCATCAGATGACTCCTAGGGGAAGAGAGTGGTTGCACTGGCGGTACGGCACGCATCCGACGCGACGCTACCGATTTATTATGGCAGGAAGCACCAATAATCCTTGTGCATTGATGGTGTACCATGTGATGACCCCCTATGAGAAAGCATTTCTCAGTGATTTTTTTTATACTCCGGAAGCATCCTCTGAAACAATAAAAGGTCTGGCCAACTTTCTGAAGAACTCTGTTCGCGAGCAAGGTGCGTCAGCGATATGGAGCATTGCAAGAAAAGGATCGCGTAGAGAACAGTTACTTAAAAAAAGCGGTTTTGTCGTAATGAGGCTCGGTTCACTTTCGGCCCCGACGTTACTGGCGAGGTCAGTTGATCCTGAGTTTCACGAATTAGCCCTATCGGATATGCAGTTGTCTTTCGGCAGCCTGATAAATTGTGATTGACCGTTGGTGACCCTAATTGACTTTGGCCGTTATGTCATATAGGATCGGGCAAGTCGCCTGGGCAGATGGTTAACCTTCGCCACTCAAATATTGAGACTCATGATGTCCCCGCTAAAACCTCCAAAAAAAGAAAAAGGAGACCTACTCTGGTTCAAAATAGCCATCCGAGCCTTGCCTTGGTTGGTAACCATCTATTTCCGACTGGTTGACCTTACCTCTCGGAAAGTGTTCATAAACAGGCAAGTTGAAGACAAATTGTACAAGAACGGGGCATTTGCAGTGGCTGGGTTTCACGGGACTCTGCTTTATCCATGCTATTATTGCAGAAGATTTGGCGGCGTCATTATGGTAAGCCGTTCCTGGGATGGCGATTTAATGGACCACTGTTTGAAGGCCTGGGGATACAGGACAGCACGCGGGTCGTCATCAAGGGATGGAAAAGAGGCTTTGCTACAGATGATCGACATGGCAAGAGAGTTCAACTGCTTCACGGGGCTTGCCGTAGATGCCCCGCGAGGTCCAGCCCAGAAAGCAAAAATGGGTATAGTTGCTCTGGCCAAAGAAACAGGACAACCTGTATTGCCTATAGCGAGCTGGACCACTAGACACGTACAGTTCGGCTCGTGGGATAGCATGATCCTCCCGCTGCCTTTCAGCACCATTGTCGTAGCGTATGGGAAGCCTATTCGTGTGCCGTCTGATCTTCCAAGAGAGGATTTTGAGAGAGTTCGGCAGGAAATAGAGGCAGCTTTGGTTTTGACGGTGGAGGCGGCAAAGGCCAAGGTCGAAGAGCTCAAGGGAGGCAAAGCCCAAGCCCCAGTGGAAACTACCGCCACGCAGGGCGTTAGCAAAATTCCTCAGACAAAATAAGACTGTTACGTTTGATAGCTATAATGAACGCGAAAAAGGCTGCATTCTAGTTAGCTGCGGCTCTCGGGGCATGTCAGCGACACACAATCTCCCAACCGACAGAATTGTGCCCTGGAGGACTGGAAGGCCTCAGCCAGGTTCAAAATGATATAGAGAATCTATATTAGGTTGATGGCCATCAAGCCGTTATTAAGTGGTTTATCCACTGGCAGTTGGTCAAGTTATCCGGTGTGACCGAAGGCTTTGGGCTCCAATGACTCAATAGGTCCAACGAAAGGAGGATTGGCGGAATTACCGCAGGTGCCACTAGTGGCCTTTGTCCAAAGAACAGGGGAGGCGAAAACGACGCCATCCGAACTCTGCTCTTAGATCCGCAAAAAGGTCAGAGAAACTCAAGGGGGAATTCAAAAATTTCAATTATGCAAACCCAGTTGCTGCCCAATTGTCGGCAGGGTACAGCTTTGGAATCCTGTGACAGGTAGATGGAGGGTTCCGGCTCTAAGTGCCTCCTCCTGACTTTGCTGCTCTCGTTGGTCGAGTAGTGAAAAAATATTCGGATTTACTTCATGGGGTACGAGGGCACGAAATTTGGCGTCCCAGTGAAAAACATATCACGCCGCACTCATTGTGTTTCTACAAGAAAGCGCCAAAGCCGTGAACAGGATCTCTCCATTTATACAACAAGAATTTCGGCATCATTGCCTATGAATCTGTCTTTATGCGTCAAGGGAAGTTGATGCGGTTCGCATTGGCATTTTCCCTAGTCATTCCCTCTCCTCGATTACTCTTCTTTAAATATAAATGTATCCCGGCGTGTCTTTTTCAAGGCGCCGGCGGCTCATGATCCTTGCAGAAAGGGGCCTCGCCCACTACCGGAACGTGGCAGACACGACACAAGGTTTTTCTCACAGGGTCTTTGATCTCGGCACAAAGATCAGCCGTGGATTCACCTGTTCTGCCGGATTGCGATTGCACTTCCTTATCCTGGTTTCTCTCTTCTACTTCGGACATGATGGCTACCTCCTTTCGTTTCAAAGCGTCCAACTTCCCACCAAGCTGACCGAATAGACGAAGGCCGGTGGGACAAGCTGCTACCTATTGACTTATGATACGCACGTATCATAATAGTGTCAAGCGTTATGTGGAGGATTTCTCCGGTGAACGAATCTACTGACGGAAAGTGGCTGATCCTATTTCATCAGATCCCAGTCAAACCCGCCTATTTCCGCGTAAAAATATGGCGAAGGCTCCAGAGTCTGGGCGCCGTGGCTATCAAGAACTCCGTCTATATCATTGTCCGAAACGAAGAAACCTTCGAGGATCTCCAGTGGATTCTCCGAGAGATCGTCCACGGAGGCGGGGAAGCGTCGATCTGTACGGCAAATTTCGTTGCGGGACTAGCCGACGAGCAGATCGAAGCCATGTTTCAAGCCGCCAGGGACGCAGACTATGCCCAGATTGCAGAGGAAGCGAAGACTACCGTGGAGTCCGCGCCCTCGCGTTCCGTTGCAATAACCAATGAAGACATAGCGGTTCTAGAAGCAAATCTTACTCGCTTGAAGAAAAGGTTTTCATCTGTTTCTGCTATTGACTTCTTCGGAGCGCCTGGCCGCCAGGCGGCTGAGACCTTGCTCGAAGCCCTGGAAGGTCGCTTAAAAGAAACCCAGAAAAAGAGTGAAAATGCTCACAGTAAGTTGAAAAGAAGTGATCTTTCAGACTTGAAAGGACGGACATGGGTGACCCGGAAGGGTGTTTTCGTGGATCGCATAGCCTGCGCTTGGCTGATTCGCCGTTTCATCGATGTTCATGCAAAGTTCAAGTTCGCAGCTGGCAAAGGGTACAGACCTAGATCCGGTGAATTACGTTTCGATATGTTCGAGGGAGAATTCACCCACGAAGGAGACTTCTGCTCTTTTGAAGTCTTAGTGAAGGACTTTTTCCCGGCTGACCAGGCTTTGAAGGAGATGGCAAAGGTGATCCACGATCTGGATTTTAAGGACTCGAAATTTAATAGAGCCGAAACGGATGGAATCGGGGCGATAATGGAGGGACTGGCCTCGACTTGTAAGACGGACGAAGCAAGACTTGAGCGCGGAGCTGCACTCTTTGAGGACGTGTATGAATATTTTCGGCGCAAGTAGAAGATTTGGCATGCCCTTTATCAAACAACACGCCGCGACAACCTGGAATGAAGGATTCAAGGACTGATGAGAGCCCGCTGAAATGTAAACTAAGCCCTGATGACCATCAAATCCAACCCAAGAATTATTAGTGACTCCGCAAACAGTATTGAGGCCAACGGCGTCAATTTTACCCTCAGCGGTCTGTGCGTGGTGGGGTTTCTCGCGAGGGCATCCTATGCTCTAGCTCGGACACCTGTCCTGTCATTATTTGCCGCTTCGCTTGGGGCCGGTCCAGAATCCATAGGTTTTGTCGTGGCTATTTCTACTGTCACGGGGATTTTCTTCAAGATGCCTGCAGGGGTTATCTCAGACGTCATTGGCAGGACTCGGACCCTGTTCATGGGCTTGGCCGTCTTTGCCTTTGTTCCTTTTGCTTACTTGTCGGTCTCTTCATACCAGGCGCTTGTGATAGTTCGTTTCTTTCACGGCTTCGCCACAGCCATATATGGACCAGTTGCCATGGCAGTGGTGGTCGGGTTTGCGGCAGACAAGCGAGCCGAGATGCTCTCCTGGTTTTCTTCCGTAACAACCATCGGCAACTTGATAGGCGCACCTCTTGGAGGCTTCTTGTTGACATGGCTTTCGACAGGACATGATCCTGATCTGAGCCATTTCCATGTCGTGTACGGGGTCGTGGCAGCCTTGGGAATGTGTTCTCTATTGATTGCACTCTGGGTCTTGCGAGGAAAGTGGGACTCTCTGGGGCATAAGGATGACCGCATTCTGAAGGCCGTCCTGACCCAGTTTCGGATCGGTGTAAGAGAAATCCTTATGGACCGCAGGGTATTGCTGACCAGCAACGTGGAAGGGTTCCAAAACCTTTCAGTCGGAGCTTTGGAGGCATTTCTGCCAATCTATGCCGTGTTCATCTGCGGTTTTTCGTCCTTCCATGCCGGTCTCCTTTGGGGAGTGCAAGTCGCCTCTACTGTGCTGTCCAAGCCCATTATGGGAAAGATTTCGGATCGGCGTGGTCGCCAGAGTCTATTGTTCTTTGGTATGTTCGTCTGTGCGACTGCCTTTGCGTTGATACCGTGGTTCCAAAGTTTCCGTGTGCTTCTCCTTTTAGCCGCCGTCTTCGGACTAGGGGAGGCGATAGTCACATCCTCGGCGGCGGCCCTCGTAGCTGACTTTTGCCAAGAAGACCACCTTGGCTCCGCTATGGGGACATTCGGCGCGATATTCGATGTCGGACATGCTTCGGGTCCCCTTCTCGCTGGCATGCTAATCTCGATAACAGATTCGGGGACCGACTACCGCCTGTCGTTTGGATTGGTGGCTATTCTCTTGGTTGGGGCAGCGATAGCTTTCCGAGTGGGTGTCAAGGCAACATTGAAGGAACCGGGATTATAAGGAGGCCCTCATGTTCAATGGGGGTGTTAGGTAATTCATCCGAGTCTCTGTAACTTAGAAAGTCGTGGAACAGCGGGCTTTACAGGCTCCAACTCTCATGTCACCCCACAATTTGCTCCGATCCAAAAAAGGTGAGTGAAACTCTCCTGAGCGCTACAAAGTTTGCATGGATACCTCACCAGCTAACTGCCAGTTGGAGGGAGGACAGGGCACGGCACTCCGATCGCACCCAGATACGCGGTTAAACTCAAGTTCCTCCCTCCTGGCACAAGAGCAAACTGCTCAAGTGGGGAAGATGCTAGCGAGGGTTCCTCACATATTGACAAGACGCTAACCCCTTGGAACAACTGTGGTTGATCTTAAGAGCTCAGCGGTCCGCCGGATTCTATTTCAAAGGCCTCGTTGTACTGTTGACAGACTTACCCTACGTGTTCGATGGCTCATTTATAGAAAACATGAAAACACTACAAGATGCCCATCCTCACAGAAATTTAAAGAACCGCCATGAACAGGTTCACCAATCTGTCCACCCTATTTTCCCAGGAATGGTGACGCACCATATATTCCATGACAGTCTCTTTTAAGGCACACGGGGGTTTTCTCAAAAGGTGTAGCAACCGCTGCTGGAACGCATAAGGATCGTCGAAGGGCGCGATATCGCCATACGAAGTCTCTTGTAACAAGTAATTGGTACATACCGTTTCCTCTGAAATGACAGGCAAACCGCCCCGTAAGTAGTAAAACATCTTAGAAAGATCGTTATCGAAGGCGTGGGGACCCGTGGCAAGTGCCAAGCCGACTGAGGAATGTTCTATATACCGCCAGATTTCCGGTTCGGGTATCTCACCATGATAAGAAATGGGTTTGTCCAGAGGGGCTTCCTTTCCAGCTCCGTACATAGCCGTCTTGTTCGCTCCCACCACATGGAATTCGCATTCGTCTCGCAGTTCTCCTGCCAGACAATTTATGAGATGTACCATGCGTGGCGCCGCAAGGCTCCCCAAGAAAAGCGCTACCGGCTTTCCTGTTTGAAAGGGATTGTCCGCATCCGACGGAATGGTTACAGGGCACCCTGTGGGAATAATCTCAACCAATTGACGGCGTCCGTAAAATTGCTCCCATCGTTTTTCATTGAGGGTATTGTTGAAAATTATCCCCTTGGCGCGCTCCTGTATCAAGGATTGACACCCCAAAAGCTCGTCCCGCAGAGCTGAATCCCTCTCTGGTAAGCTCGCGTCCACAACCCGCACAATGCGGGAAACGATAGGGCCCGTATAATCCTTCGCCAGTTTGATCGATTGATGGTAACAGGTCTTTATTACAGTGTAGCGCCCCGATATTCGGAGGGCCTGGAGGGGTACCACCGAAACGCCACAGTCAATCACTGACGCTTCAGTAACTGGGGCAATAATATCCGTTTCGATCCCTCTCGTAACAAGTCCTAGCGCCATGGCTCTGAGTCTAACGAGATCGATTCCAGTTGGAAGGCCGGTCGGGTCTCTGTGAAAAACGATGCCTACCTTCATATTAAGTTGAGAATACCTGAAAATTTTGGTTATTGATAGTTGATGCAAAACCGTGGTGCTGAAAGCTGCGCGCTTGGCAACGAATCGTCGGATAGCCGTGACATTGTGACTTCTTCTCCTCGAAAATTGTGCATCGTCACGCCGGAGTTCCCTCCTGAACAATGGGGTGGTCTGGCGCGCACTGTGCAACGCGTCTCCTACCATGCAAAGAGAGCAGGACTCGATGTTTATGTGGCCCGCTTTACTGTGGAAGAAGTTCCTTTTATCCCCTTGGACGAGAATAACAATATTGATCGAAGAGACGGAATAACAATACATTCGATACGTTTGGCGAGAGAGACGTCTATTTCAAATGTCAGAGCTTTGTGGGAATGCCCCCACAATGTAACTCTTCAGATGATGTATCAATCCCTCGAGTTATTATATGAGCGCCACCGATTTGCGATTTTTCATTCCTTTTTCCTCTACCCCGTTGGCTACATCAGCGGCCTGATCAGCAAGCGATTCTTGGTCCCTCATGTGGCCACTTTGGTAGGAAATGATGTGAACAGGTATTTTTTTAGTCCGGAAAAGGTGGCTTTATGTAAAAGTGGATTGGAAAATGCTGATATTGTTGTTGGTCTGAGCCGAAACCTCATTGCCTTAGCCAACGCTCTATCGCCCGTGGTTGACAAGGCCCGGGTCATCTATAACTCTGTTGAATTGCCGTCCGTTTATTGGCAAAAAGATCCTGCCCCTCATCAGTTTGTAATCGGTTGCGCTGGAATCTTCAAGTACGCGAAAGGACTACCGTACCTTCTCAAGGCCCTCGCGTTGATCAAGGATAAAGTAGATATTCGACTTGAACTCGCCGGGGAAATGAGGGATTCTGAAAAAGAAAGCTTTAATATTATGATGGAGGCTACACAGACAAAGGATCTAATCAAGACCATCGGAGTCCTATCCCATGACTCGCTCACGGAATGGCTGATGACGCTAGATGCCTTTGTTTTGCCATCAGTTACCGAAGGCTGTCCAAATGTCTTGATGGAGGCGATGGCCGCCGGGCTTCCCGTGGTAGCGGCGTCCACGGGGGCTGTTGATGATCTCATTGAAGACGGGCTGTCGGGCATTATAGCGCCAAAGGCCGATTCTTTGGCGCTGGCTAATGCAATACTTACTATCGTTAGAAACGCCGACATGGCTTGCAACATGGGAGCGAACGCTCGGCGAAGGATCGAGCAATTCTCCGGAGACCTCGAGTTTTCGAGTTGGGCAAAGGTTTATGAGGAGCTTTTAGGCTAGCACAAATGGCCGTTCAACCCAAACACTACTCAGAAAATCACTGGCTGCTCGATCGTGATCCAGAAAATGCCTTGAACGCCTATTTAGAACAGCAATCCAAGGCCTACAGTCGAGTAAAAAACGATTTTATTAAAGAGTTGCTGGGGGACTTGGACGGAAAACGATTTCTCGACTATGGATGCGGCGCCGGTTTTTTCTCTGTCTATGCTGCACACGGCGGAGCCCGCGTGGTCCTTGGGGTGGACGCCCTGGACACGGCCTTGTCAACGGCAGCCTTCTACGCACGCCAAGAAGGAGTGGATAGAGTCTGTCAGTTCCTACGCAGTTCGATTTTTCCCCAAAATCTCGGACTCCACAAATTCGATGTGATCCTCATGAAAGATGTGGTGGAACACGTGACCGACGACCTGGCACTCCTAGATGCTGCTCGAGAGGCTTTGATTCCAGGAGGAATCCTAGTCATAAGTACCCAAAACAGAATATCTCTTAATTATCTCTTTCAAGGGACTTACAATAGGCATGTTCTGAGAGACAAGACTTGGTACGGTTGGGATGAAACACACCTTCGCTTTTACTCCCCCATAGGCCTGAACAAACGGCTGAAAAAAGCCGGCTTTTCAGCTGTGGCCTGGCGTTCAGTCTATCTGGTTCCTTACAAGCTTCCGGGTTTGCCCAGATCGCCCAAGAAATTCTTGAGGCTGGATGCGCTGAGTCATGTGGATAGGCTCTTGGGGGGCATCTTCCCGTACAACAGACTCGGATGGAATGTCGTAGTAAAAGCGGTTACATCTTCCTTGGTGGGGCAAGGCGAGGCCCAGCGCCTTGCCTCAATAGACGATCCTTCTGTTTCACCCGCGATGTTCCTTAATGCGCCCTAAAGAGGTTCTATACGTGTTCCCATAAAGTTATGCGGGAATCGCAAACTTTTCTTGTGGACTGTCATGGCCGGTCAAATGACCTCGAGAACCTTGGCGCTGTACTGTATTAGCGCTTCAGGCATGCCTTGTCACGACCAACGTGATTGGGCATCCAGAACCACTGGATTACCGTTTTTACGAGAATGACACATGAAATTATGTATCCAATTCGCTGCAACTTTCGAGAATCGCTATAGAGAAATTATTCTACCTTCGGCGTTTTTCGGATCAACAAGTACTGCTCGATCCGAAGAATCAATTCGGTAAGTGGCATCATGGGGAAAGAGTAATTTCACGGCATTACTTGGTTTCAGATTCAGCCTCATCTTCAAGATAACTCTGTTGATCCCTGCATGCCCAATGATTAGAATGGCTTCCTCCCGGTAGGAACTGATCTCGTTGAGAAAAATTCCGATTCTATCCTCTGCATCCGCGTAAGATTCCCCGTTAGGCGGTCTGTCGTACCATGTAGATCGGAATAGGCGGGCCCCTTGTTGTGAGACCTCGATTCGCAATTGGCCTTGCCACACCCCTGCTGAAAGTTCAGAAAGCTTCGGATTGAAGTGCAGCGGAACCGACAGCGTCTGGGAATACACAGAGGCGGTCAAGGCTGCCCTTCCCAGGGGGCTTGACACGATGCGATCTATACCTTGACTTTTGAGGATGTCTGCTAAGACACGAATTCTGGCAAGTCCTTCCACAGTTATCTGAGAATCCCATTGCCCCATAATGCGACCGGAACGATTCCACTGAGTCTCAACGTGACGCGCTAGGAGAAGCGTTCCAAAAGTATGGCATCTTGTATTCACTACTTTTTCTCCAGCATTTCTTGACGATACCATACGGTGGAATGTGCACGGCAGCTATTCAGGCCGACGGTTCTCAAAAGGCTCCATGCGCACGTCTGGAGATGAATAGAGTCCGCGAATACGAAAAGTTGTGGACAGCAGTTTGCCGTCTCGTGTCAGCAAATTACCAAACAAGCCTGAAAATATGGCGTCAAACCCCACTAATGGAGACACGTCCATCCTGAAATCAATTCGTTCCTGACCGGCAAAATACATACCGGAGGCATCTACTCTTGCCGCGTCCGAAAGGAGCCTCATATCCGACACTTTCCACTTGTTGTCGAACACTTCCATAGCCCAGCTAAGGTGGTGAAAAGGCAGACCTTGTCCAATGACGTCCGGAAGCTTGCCCCTCAACAAAGATCCTAGATTGACGAGGGAAAATAGCTTGGAGAGGATATCGAATCTGTTTATCACTCCATCCTTCATACGAACTGCCATCTTACCAGTTTTATACATTCCACGTTTGTCCAAGCTAGGGCCTAGCTTCCAGTCAAGGTTGCCTTCAATGGTAACATTGCCGCTTACTTTGAGCCATCCAGGATCCGACCGCATGGTCTTCTCCATCCGCAGACCGTGCCCTTGGAATTCTACGGACAAAGGTCTTGTGGTGTTTATTCGAATATCGAATAGCCCCGACCCTCTAAGGATCCCATCTGCAAAATACGATCGCCAAGAATTGACCCTTATGAGTCCACCGCTGCCTTCCAGATTTGCACGAAAATTTTCGAATAGACGGTCCCCGATTTTTCCTTTGTTTATTTTAATGAAACCCGTCCCTCTACTTTTTGCCAAGAATCTAATAACAGGGTTTGATTGTATATATTGCCCCCAGGTTATTTTGTGAACGAAATCTGGAGGCGCGGTGAAGTCAGTGGTTTCGAAATATGACGATTCTAGTATGACTTCTACTCGAGGGTTTTCGAACTCCGTCACGAATAAGCTGCCTGAAATTAGCGAATTCCCAACCTTTCCACGTTCCATCACAAACTGAAGAGAGTTGGGCCGATGTTTTAGTGTGCCTGTCAAGCCTTCCACTCGTTTATGCATACCGGGGAGTCGGAGGGTTACGTGACTGAGCAATGCGTTCGCTTCCAGAAGGGGGGGAAAAAGGAACCGCTGGCAAGTGAGCGACAGGTCGCCCTCGATCCTACCTCCTCCCTGGAGTTCGAGATTCGGGTTCAAAAACGGAATCAGCGCCTCAGAAGGGATCCCCCCCGGGGGCAAATGAATGGCTACGGTTGTCCTTCCATCCAACCGCAAGGCTCCGCGTCCGGAAATCCTCATTTTGTCTGAGGCAATGGAAAAATCATCGACCTTGACGCCGGAGGAATCCCTCGATCCAGTGGCGTCCACTTTGAGGGGCGTTCCTGCCTTCTTCTCAATAACTTGCCCTGCAGAAAGCGCTGCTGTCCTTAGATCTAGGCCGGCCTGGTAGCTTACTTCCCTGGGCGACCCTTTGACAAAAACCTTGCATGGAACTCCGCCAGAGATAGTCCAGTTTTTTGGAAAGCCCTCGATGCGTTTGAGATCGCTACCCTGAAGGATGAGTTCTATGGATCCGTCGACGGCCTGATCTGTGTAATTCCCTCGAAGAACAAAAGAACTGGCTCCGATGTTCCCTTTGATCTCAGGAATCGAAACCCCAGTGCTCCTGAACCGGACTTTCCCAGTAACCTTTCTTAAAGGTATCGGCATCGAGGCCACTTTACATTCAAAGTTGTCCAGGACGATGACCCCTTTGGTCTCTGGTACTGAAAGTGGTCCTTTGAGGCTGAGGGTGACCGAAATTCCTCCAGAAAGATCCGAAAGGTGATCCAAGTATTTGGTCACGTGTTCGATGCCATTCATGTTTTGCAAAAGGGGCTGGAAGTCTTGAGCCTCTGCTTTTACTGATAGGAAAAGGTCTATGTTTGGGGCGGACTGGACTCGATAAATGCTGCCATTCAGCACGATAGGTGAATTGCCGAGCGTAAGACTGATGCCTTTGAAATGTACATCATCCGCGCCCAATTTTATCTCCCCGGTGGCATTGCTAATAGGCAGTCCAAAACCCGGAAGAAATCCGGAAACCTTGTCCATATTTGCTGCCAGTTGAAGCCTGCCCACCATGTGAGTCCTGGTATTTAGTTGCGATACGCTCCCTGCCCAAGACAGTTCCTTAATGACAACATGACCCTTCATACCAGCCTTGGAAAGGTGTTCCTGGTCCCGGCTCGACAGAAGTTTCAGAGGCAGCAGCGGGAACATACGATCCAATTCTATGTCGGCACGTGAGACGTCAATGGTCAGTCTGGGATCCGGCTCACTCAAACCATGAACCGAAAAGGTCAGGCTGGCTGTGATCCCGGGCAAGGTCAACTCCGGAACCCGTACTGTTATGTTTTCATGGTCACGCTGTATATCAACATCTAATTGTGCCTTTTCAATAGGGACCTCATCAGTCAAGGATTCGTGGTTAACTGTTACCGACCGAACCACGACGCGCGTTTTGGCAGTCCAAACTTTGCTAGAGCCTTGGACTTCTATCCTCACATTTCCATACCCATGCGCTAGAGAGAAGGGGAGATGGTAGGGCGATGCCAATACTTGCACGGCGTCTGTCGGTATATCGCTGCCTTCCACGTCTGCATTAAAAGCGAACTCGTTCCTCAAGAGAGAGGTTCTGGTGCACGCCCCCCTTGCCTCGATATACGCGCTGTGCCTATCTTTCACGAATGTCCCGCGGGCGTGAAAGCCCTGAATACCCCACGGGGTTATATGTTTTCCGACTATCTGTATCTCCGATATTACAGGAAGTGCAGAGCCCTTGTCCTGTAATGAATCTACGACGAAAACTCTACCGCTAGAGCATTCCATGCGTCCGACCACTGGGCTAAGCCACGACTTCGCATTCACGCCTTTGTACATCTGCGGCTCAAAGTGTGATCTTGCCCGCGTTGCCATGAATAGCGACGGATGTTTTAATGAGACCTCCTCTATGTAAAATAGCCCCCTGGCAGCATGAAATAAATCTATGATCAGCTCGGCGGCGGGCACCTCTACTTTCTTGGGAACACCATCAGGAGCGTTTGCAACCACGTGATGCAAGATCAATTTCATTCTGGTTAGCGAAGGCCACGACAATTCAGCGGAGGAAAATGATACCTTGGTCATGGTTGCGGCTTCGAATTGAGACAGCAAGAAGTGAGCCGCCTGGGTACCAGTTAGGGCGATGCGAACACAACAAAAAAAACCCGCCACCGTCATAATTCCTGCCATTGCGGCGAAGGTTACCACTCTTAATATTTTGACTTGAAGACGACTCATTCTATCCAAATCTAGCGTCTGCAAACCGTCATTCCCCAATTAAGACGCCGGTGCCATTCCCTGTTATGCCCGCTGAAACACAAATTCAATATGAATTTCATCGACAACGTATAGCGAGCGGCGCGACAAACTAAGCCCCACCATAGGAATTCGTGTTAGCCTTTTCCTGCATGCAAGGTATCTCAAAGTCCGTGATGTCCATGGCACCTCGAATCCTTTTTCCAGCGCAATTTCGAGAACGGCTACAATAGCCCTCTCAGCAGCCGTTGCATCGTTCGGGACAATACAATCACTTATGATGGATGTCGAGTTCGGTGGCTTATTGTTGTTTGTCAAAGCCAATAAGGCCTAATTTTACCAGGACAGGATTAGCACTATAGAAAAGCAACTATATTCCGTCAGTCCCCCTGAATCTGACGGATCTTGATTCCTGTGAAGGCCGGCAAGACAATACGGTGAAGCTTGCCTCGCCAAATGGCTATCCTCTTGTCTTTTTTTTCAGTCGGGATAGCTTTCGCCTCAAGATGCTTAAACGTTTTCTGGGCGCGCCGGCTGCCCGCTCTTCATCTCTGATTTTCCGAAGACTGGTCACTTTAAGTTTGATATCCCTGACGTTTTCTGTCCTTTTGTGAGTCGCAGGCATCTCAATTCCCTTTGCCTTGCGCAGTAAATTGATAATTTCTTCCTTGTTCATCCCGTGAACGCCCTGGATGTCTTCTAGCTTGAGCGCTTCATCCCTGAGTTCTTTTATAGTCCAGCGTTCAAGTGGCTTTTCCTTTTTTTCTTCCAATTCTTTTTTCTTGCTTCCCATGCTTTCTCCTATGACAGTCTTTAGATCCGGCTTCGGATAGAACATAGTTATTTTTCATAAAAGGCGAAAAAGTCCTTGCTATACCCTTGATCATATCGCTTCATCGTGTATTGGAGCTGCTCTGGCGACAGCCGGTCTCGCTTTACAATCTTGTTATCCTTTCCGCGAACGTAGAAATTGCATACGACATTATGGATATTTGCATCTCCGTGGATCGCTCTCTTACAGCCAGCCAAAACCAAGGCCCTGGCCAAATCTCTCGTACTGATATGATGTCCCATGGCGAATACCAAGTTCCCGTCGTCTCTAATGCCAAATGCCGTTCTGTTTGCTAGGTACCACGCATTGTTTCCCATGGTACTACGCCCTTGGTTATCAACCAAAAAGCCCCCCAATCCTATTTCGGCTTCCTGTATTTTTCCGTTCTTTAGAACACATTCCACAACGGCTCCGTCCTTGACGATGAGATGACGGAGCTGCCGCGCATCTCTTACCAAGGACAGCGGAATTTCGTTGGTCCATTCAAGTATATCAACCGAATCGTCTTTATAAATTACTAAGGTTGCCATCCCAGGAACCATCGGATATACGACTTGACCCCTAAAGATTGCACCCGCCCCTCTAGAATGCTGCTGCATCCACATGGCATTTGTTATGGCAACTATTTTGCTCAGGTCTTCCCGCTCTGGCGCATAAGATATCTGATAAATCCCTGGCTCCGTTTGTCCTATAAAAAGACGACTTCGCAGCCTGGACATGTCAAAAAAAGCCATATAAACTACAGAATTTGGGAACTCCAAACTAGGACGATACACGGTCCTATAGACGAGAGGGTTATTTTCTCCGTCCCTGGGCAAATCATCAGCCGTCCATACCCCTTCGCCCTCCAATTTGGGGGACAGATAAAGAGGAGAGATTTTGGCAGGCCGAGGAGAGATATCGTGGACGTCCGATGGCACGTCAAATTCCTGAGCAACAGGATCTTCTACAGACTGATGCTCGGATTCACTCTCCTCAGACGGAGGAATCTTAGTGAGGAGTTCGTCGAGCCAAGGCAAGACTATATAGTCCAAATCCACCTGACGTTGAACCTCCTCGTTTGCATACTGAGTCCCAAGACTCGCTACTTGGGTTCCGAACCGCTCCGCGCATGCCGTCCAATTGAGCACCGTGAGCCCAACCCAAAAGAATAAAAAAGTTGTCCACACCCACCACATTCTAGTCCGCATACCACACCATCTAACTTCGGCTCTTCCGTGACTGTTTTAGCGATTTTACAGCCTTTAGCTGGCTCAAGTTTCCTAGCCTCGGTATTCTCTAGGGAGTTATCTCGTAGGTCAAGGTCTCCGTCCCTAAACCACTCTCAGAAGCATCCTAAAATGCTTGATAGTTCAACTGGTTAAAACCTAAAAACTGGATTATACCAGACCAGTGCTTCTCACACAAGGGCCTCCAAAAGCCTACAATTACACTCAGCGACTTACAAACCATTGGCCAAATCCGTTGCTTTTTGGCCTCATGCCTAGGACCGGTTTCCTTCACACTCCAATTGCAGTTCCCCCGAATTCTAGGTTTCTTTCATGACACAAACCAGGCCAGCGACAAAAAATATTTGCAGCTCCCCGTGAATCTTGTGCACCTCACCACTTTCGGTTCAGCGATCGGTTCACATCAGGGATCACACTGTTTTCAAGACCAAACTCCCTACATCCATTGGCATAAAATCTAATAGGTCGAAGATGCGTCTTTCCAGAAACAGGGTCTCCTCTCTCATAATATTGAGCCTTCCGACCGCTTCCGGAGTCTTACCGTAGGTTTTCTCCAAATAGACAAATCTCTCGTCCAATGTCACAATCTCATCGTGGACCACGCGCTTATCCGCGTAAAACAGCACATGCTCTTCTGCCAACGGCCGATCATTTTCACCTCTCAACACGACGTGTTGAACAACAATGCGCGCTATATCCGGGAGCCCCTCGCTTTCCAGTATTTGCTGGCCTCGTATGTCGTGATAGCCACGGCCCTCAATAATACACAAGTATTTACCTATATCGTGGAGAAGACAAGATGCTCTTATGAGATCGATATCTATAGGATATTTTTTTCGCGACAGTCCTTCGGCAACTACCTTACCCACCTCCCATACCATTTCTGAGTGGAGAATAATATGGTTGGGAGTGCCGTACTTTTCAAGGAGTCGTATGCAGTCCTCATGATTGGGAATCGGGATGATAGAGTCTCTCATGTCCTTGCCGGCCCGCAAGCTAGGTAGGAACTCAAGAAAAGCCCCTGTGAACGAATCTTACCAGGAAGCGATGACGAAGAAAACACAGGGGCTGCAAAAAAAAATCTAATTTTATTTTCAGGCCAACTGGAAACTGACCATCAGAATATTGCTCCCAATTCAAGGTACGGCCCCTGACTGGAAGCGTTCACTTTTCGATGCTCGTTAAGGTTCCACTCAGAGCTTCTGAACCGGTACCCAGCAGAAATATACGGCCTAAGCTGAGACGACCCGTAGGGATTACTCATGTCCGGAAAGAATTTCCCTTCAGCGTCGAGATACAATCCCGCTTGTTTCTGAAGGAACGTGCATGCTCCCTTAAATTTAACAAAAATAGAGCTTCCAGGAGAGAATTCCCCTGTCGCGCCGGCCCCCATGAGAAACTCCTCGCGCTGCTGCGAATCTTGGACTTGAGCGCTTTTCATAAGGAAATCCTCTACCCAGAATTCGCCGAGTAGGTAAGCCCCCGCCCTGAACTGAGGCCCCACAGATAAGAAATACTCCGCTTCCAATTTATGCAGAGACGTCGTGGACTTTGCCGACACAGGGGTGTTCACTGTAAATACAGTATTCCCGACAGTGAGATTGTCAGGGAGGATTCCATAGCCATAGTCTTCCCGGGGTATCATATATGTGTAGGTGAAGGCAAACGATGGGGCAACTCTCAGTGCAGCATAGACCTCTGCTACTAGTGTGTATTGAGAAAAATGGAGGTCTCTGATGAAATCTATTCCGAGTGAGCCGTCTTGATTAACTATAAAGGTGTTGCCACTGTAATATCCTCGTCCGCCTCCCTCGAAACTGAACGCAGGGCAAGGTCGATAAGGCAAGCAGAGCGGTGGACCAAAAGAATAGGGGCTTGGCCCAACCATAGGGGGCTTCCCCGGGGGAGGACCATAACCTGGTCCCATCTGCATGGGAGGAGGCGGACCAAATGGGGAAGCACACATCCCTGTGGAGGGAATGATTAGAGAGGCGATCAGAGTCCCCATGATAACTATAAAGAGAACGGTTGAGTTGCGCATCGTCAGCCATGACCTCCTACGATATACATTTTGGTTAATTATATCAAACCGAAAGATAGTAAGTCAATACTATCAATTGAGATATAATTATAATGAATCACTTAAACTTAGCTTAATGTCCTAATCTTCATGGATTTATAGTCCCATTCATAGGGATTTCCTCTCCACACATCAAGATAGCCGGCGTTGAAATAACACGATGGCTCGTGTATTATAACACAAGAAATCAAAAGTGAAGCTATCTCACTTATCGAAAGACGTCCCAGTATTTTACTTTGCTCTGGGTAGAGTAGTCATGGCCGGCAGTTTGTTTTGGAGTTGTCCCGTATGCTGAAAGAGCACATTAACGATATCATGACCAGGTGGAGCCCCAAAGAAAGGCCAGGCAGCTCTTATGATCCAAAGATTTTCCTCGAATCTCCTGAGCAAGCACGCAGGCTCATCACTCATCTCCACGATCAACTTAACCGTGCCGCCAGAGAAAAAAACGAGGAGCTTGTCGAGGAAATTGAGGGGATACTGGAGACAGTGGAAAAACTAGCGAAGCAGTTTTTCCGATGGGAACAAGCCACGGAGAGAACGCTTGAAGCGCAGGAGCGCAAGGAAATTGAGAAGCTTCCACTCGGTTTTTGAGGTATTTTCCCCTTACTTGTCATGTCGTTGATATACCCTATCATGTATATCGAGATGCAGCGAAGCAATTGGGAAGGAGAGACACGCTTGCAGGTTTGGTCTCAGGCGTTTCATTCATAACGGGCTTTGACCGCGCGAGGTAGCAACGATGGACTATAGCAGTATGAGTCGAGAGGAATTGATCCAGCATATCAAACGATTAGAGGACTACAACGAAAACGTCATCGTTTTCTGGGGTGGGAAAAGAGAATTGCGTGAAACCCTAACTCTAGTCAAGGAGAACAAGCACGGCGATTATACACAAGAGGAAGTGCATAATGCTTCACTGATACTGGACACCGAGGCGGCGTTTCAGACTCTCATTGAATTATTGAGAGAGTCCTTCGATCACGGGGGCATAAACTATGTTCTTTCCGAAAAGATCTCGGCCATTATGCAGGAAGTCGCTGATCGATATCGGAAAGGCGTCAGAGCAAACAACTGATCTTAAGGAAGACGACACAGACGTGAGGGCGTCGGGGCATTTGAACGTCCTTCAATTGAAGCGTTTCGGCTTGCACGAGGAGACCCATACTTTCTAGCGATGCTTAAGAAATCAACGGGAAAGGGAAAGTCTCATGCCACGAGTTTCATTATCCCAAGACCTCGTGCTTGGCTGAGGACAGTAGGAGTGGCGTAGGTAAATAATTCTCTCTGATTTCGGCAGAGAAAGAAAATACCTATTATTTAGTAGAAAAGTTTCAAGAAATAAATTACAATTATGTTATTAAAACACAGGCTTGCCTCGTAACAGTAAGTGACTATTTGGTTTTACCGAAAGGAGAGCATGCCCTTGAGGAGCCCATTGAAATCAGCACCCTATAAACCGTACTTGATTATTTTTTTGGTTCTCGTTGTTGTTCTGGCAGTCTCAACCCAAGGAATGTGTCTTGACAAAGACCGCCAGTGCTCGACGATGAGGGAAAAGTGGGAAAAGTTCCATCAAGATTTTAAGGACAAGTTGAACGGGTTCGTAGCCATCCAGCAGCAATCCGTTGAGAAAATAATACAGAGGCCGCTTCTCGTACCCTCGTCGGACAAAACCATTGCCCGGCAGATCGCTGAAGCTCTGCAAGTGAAAGAGGATCTAATGGCAGAAAAGAGACGCGATTGCCGCCAGGTCATGGAAGCTGAAAAACAAGCATTTGAGGAACTCGAGAAGTGCTTGGGACCAACTCGAACCAACAAGAACAAAGACATGGTCGCTCTTGAAAAAAACCGCAAAGCGCTTCTGGACAAAGCGGTGACTGCCCTTGCTGAAGTAAAAGATGTCGAGGGGCGAGAGACCATACTACCCTATGCCGAGGCCACAGGTCAGGGAGACCGTTACCGCCAAAGCCTCAACAACTATTGGCAGAGTTACGAACAGAATTACAGACGCTGGTGGGGTTATTAATCCGGAACCTAGAGTCTCTCTGCCTCAGAGGGGGGACCATTTTTTTGGCAGTCGAAAGCTAAGGGGGGAAGGAGGGGAGGGTAGCGCGCTCGAACGATGTTGGTAACACCGGCCTCCCAGTGGTACTATACAATGGCATGAATTGCGGATACATAAACAGTACATGTTATGTTTTCATATGGAGTACAATATTCACAAATTTTGTTTGATTACATGACTTATTGTGTTTGATCTCTCCCAAAAATATACTTATGTTCTTTCTAGACACGCTTATTCTAAACTAAAGGAGAGAAAAGATGACAATCAAAAAAGTAGTGAAGATCTCAAAGGGACTTTGCAAGTGCAAAAGCTCCTGCTGAGGATCGCCTACCGTCGAGAAATAGCTTGGCGCATATCCAATGAATTTAGAGATTGCTGAAAAGGAAATATGCCAGGCCCATTGCAACTATTACAAACCAAGTCGAGTAGAGGATGAACGGTGTAGAGGATTCAGGCTTGCCTCCTTACTCCTTTCGCAAGAGGCCCTACCAGAAGTCAGAAACAGTGCGGTAGGGCCTTTTGATCCTTCGTACGAGAAGTCTTTCCTCAGGAAGACCGTTTGTGACCACTGCCCTTTTCTTGTGGACGGTTGCGATTTCACCTCAGGCGACGGCCCCCCGGGCGCTATGCCTTGCGGTGGGCTAGTTCTCATCTCATCCCTCCTAAAGAACGCCACCATCAGAGAAGGCGATCTACAACTAGTAGATGACATAGATCGTAAGGATTATTCGTCCTTGTCGTTGAGCCCTGAGTGTGCCCTAAAACGCCTAGAACAATACTATGTGTACCACATTGGCCATGACGATCTGTACGAGATAAATGAGGAAGCATTTCACTTTCTCCAGAAATGCGATATCAGGGCGCATTCGAAGTGGTTCGAGCCTGATCCAAGCTTTATCAAGTACTGTATTGAGGAAGGTCTGCTGGAGCATCGTTCGGGTTCCTTAAGCAAAAAAGTGTGGCCAGACACAGCACCCTTACCGTCTCTGAGGTATCTTGAATGGCTGGTTACTAGGAAGTGCAATCTCAGATGTAATCACTGCTACCTCGGGGAACCTGAAGACATCGAATTTCCCGAGGAGCTCATCGAGCCTCTCCTTGAGCAGTTCAGCGCTATGCAGGGCTTGAGGGTTCTTGTATCCGGCGGAGAACCCACCCTTTATAAGCATTTTCAATATCTCAATGACATTATTGATCAATATCCATTACGATTTGTGTTGTTGACCAATGGCGTTACCATCAACCCTTCCTTTGCTAATGGTCTAAAGTTTCAAGAGGTTCAGATAAGTCTGGATGGAATGCGTAAAGGCCATGAAGCCATTCGCGGTTCGGGGACTTTCTCAAGGGTTTTGTCCGCAATGGAGAGCATAAAAAATGCTGGCCTCGATTTATCCATTGCAACAATGATACACCGTGAGAATCTTTCCGATTGGGACGAGATGCGGAGACTGATTGAACGCTATGAGGTCAAGGACTGGAATATCGACTATCCATGCAATTGCGGCAGGTGGGAACTTCATCCGGACCTGTTCGTAGAAGAAAAAATAGCGTCTGAATTCATGAAATATGGAATTGGGGGGTCGTATCACGGAAATGACTATGGATGGACGTGCGGCCGCCACCTTGCTGGCGTCCTCCCTAACGGTGATGTCTGCCGATGCGCCCTGTACTCTGACGTCGTGTTGGGCAACGTAATCACAGGTTTGAGACAGGCGTGGGAACATGTTCAACATATTCCCATTGCTATGACCTCGTGTCGGGACTGTGTTCATGTTGACCAATGTGGCGGAGGCTGTCGCTATCGTGCTGGTGACCCGTACGCCAAGGATCTCGTCATGTGCGCGTTGTTCTGCACCAATTCACTCTGAACTCGCTCATATTCCCATTCTTGCACACAACTGCACTCGCCTCGCCATATTAAGATAGCGATTCGTAAAGATTAAGGGGCAGAAAGGTTTCTCGGGCCAACGAACATCACGCGGGCTTGGTCATATCACTGATTGACTGAATACGTGATGATACATATATATCAAGTAAAGTATATGGTTTTGCATGCGGACGGTCGGACGGAAAGGTGTAAAAGACATGAGCGACGAACTAAAGGGAATTAATATACCGGACCCCAAAGAAATAGAGAAAGAAATCAACGAATTTCTGGCCAATAAATACGGGAATAGAATTCGCGTCATGGGGACGCAAATTGGGCCGTGGCCTGGCACTGAGGAAACGGATAGTGAGACAACGGTTGCTGACGAAAAAGCGGACGGAACTATACGGTTCGACATGAAGCCAGCAGAGTTGCATGAATACCTCGATAGATTCGTCATTAGGCAAGACTCGGCTAAAGAAATCCTGGCAACAAAAATATGCACTCATTTCAATAGAATCCGATATTTCCAAGAAAAGGGGGAACAAGTTGACAGGGAAGGGATCGGAAGAATAAAAAACAATATCATATTGATAGGACCGACAGGCGTCGGAAAAACCTATCTCATCAAGCTCATTGCCCACAAGATAGGCGTACCATTCGTCAAAGGAGACGCCACAAAGTTCAGTGAAACTGGCTACGTTGGCGGCGATGTCGAGGATTTAGTCAGAGACCTAGTCCAAGAGGCCGACGGCGACATCGAGAAGGCTCAGTACGGCATTATTTACATCGACGAAATAGATAAGATTGCCTCAACAGGCAATGTGATCGGCCTTGATGTAAGCAGGACTGGGGTTCAAAGAAACCTTCTAAAGCCTATGGAAGAGACCGAAGTAGATTTGAAGGTGGCCCATGATCCGGTCTCTATGATGGAGGCCGCAGCCCACTTTCAAAAGACGGGCAAACGCATTCGGAGAACAATAAATACCCGGGACATCCTTTTCATCGTTTCCGGCGCATTCAACGGCTTGGATGAAATTATATCCAAACGGCTATCCCGGAAGGGTTTGGGATTCGGCGCGTCGTTAAAAGAAAAAGAAAATAGAACAGCCTTGCTCAAAGAGGTGAAGGCTGAAGATCTCATTGAATACGGTTTCGAGTCGGAATTCGTTGGCCGCCTCCCCGTCATCGCGGTCTTGGAAGAACTGGAAGAAGATGATTTGTTCAAGATTCTCAAGAATCGTTATTCTTCAGTTGTTACCGCAAAGAAGCAAGACTTCAAATCTTATGGGATAGACGTACGTTTCGACGACAATGCTCTTAGGGCCGTTGCCGCAATGGCTTACCTGGAAAAAACCGGCGCAAGGGCGTTAATCAGTGTGATGGAAAAAATCCTCGTTGGATTTGAACGAATCCTCCCCTCCACAGATGTGGGACGATTCGTGGTGACAGAACAATTAGTGCAAAGTCCCCGGGGGTTTCTTGCGGAGATCCTGGACGATGAATGCCACCCGGCGCGTTGCGAATTATACGACGAGGTAGAATGCGTAGAGCAAGCTGATCTCATCAAAGACCTCGAGGCGAGGTCCGAGGAATTGGAAAGGCGGTTTGGGAAAGCTCTCCATGGGTGGGAGCTGGCAACTGTGGTCAAAGCAGCGGCTAAACAAGGCGTCCAACCAGAGACAGCCTACGGCAAATTTATTACTGTGGAAAAGCAAATCCACCAGTTTGAGCAAGAATTTGTCATACTGTATAATTTGAAGATACGTTTTTCAGAAGAGGCTTTGAGAGACCTCATTGCCCTGGTCCTGAACGGTTCAGAAGAACCCCTGATCATTTGTAGGAAGATTTTTCAAAACTACCATCACGGCCTTAAGTTGGTCATGGAACGGACGGGAAGTTCAGAATTTACTATTCCGAAAGAGGCCATAGAAAACCCCGAGAGGTATCTGAATGAGATGATTCAGCAAACCTATCGACCCGCGAGTATCTAAGAAGGGCCTAACCATGAAAGATCGATACTCACATACAGCGTGTGAGGGTAACCGTCTAGTTTAATACGGCAGACGAACTTTCTTGTCGGGAAAACGGACGCGGATGGTAGTAACTATCATGGCCCTCGTAACCTTTTCCGTGGGCTTACACAGTATAGATCATTGCCAATGCGGCCAACACATTCTGTTTGCAGCGATGAAAGGAAAGCCTTGAAGCCTTTATTTGACTCTCGTAGCCATTCTCAAAACGTATCACGAGGGGCTGCTTTCGGTTCGCTCCCAATGACACCTCTATGGCCCTCTTATCAGCGCGAGGAGCCGAAGACGACTAAGCGATCTCGGCTCACATCAACGGAGCCGTGAAGCCCTCGTCGCACGCGCTTACTCGAGAACCGACATAAATAAGAAGGCGGTCACTCTGGTTCTTTGCCCGCCAATTGCCCCTGCATTACCCACAATCTAGAAACTTTTATTTTCTCTCTGTGGAAGAGCCAGCG
>Ga0172368_10000900_pt1 | contig 41589 bp, 44 predicted proteins | sample Lak11m_FD_114540 | JGI IMG/M metagenome (GOLD analysis project Ga0172368, IMG submission 114540) | Freshwater microbial communities from Kabuno Bay, South-Kivu, Congo - kab_022012_11m | ecosystem: Environmental > Aquatic > Freshwater > Lake | place: Democratic Republic of the Congo: South-Kivu... | reverse complement strand
TCTTTTACTCGCTTGAGAATTTGCTCTTTCATCTCGTTTGAGATTTTAAACGCTTTTTTCATATGTTTCTAGTTTAGTAACACATGGAGAAAGTGTCTAGTGTTTGGGGTACCTTCCAGTTCTCGACCCACCTCTTCTTTGCTTTTTCCGGCCATCCGACACTCATATTTTTTAGCTGCTATTTCGTAGTCCCTTTTGGCGTATTTCAATAACTTGGCCAAGATATAGTCAGAGTCAGGAACATGATCTATAAAAAGCGATGCAACAATTTTGCCATCTGGCATAATTGTTTGGCTTCTTAATAGTTTATATTCCGGTAACAACTGACGCGCTTCGGCGAGAGAGAGGGCTACAACTTTATCAGTTTTAGACTTTGAGGCGATGATACTCGAATAAAGCGAAGAAATTTTTTCTTTAAAGAACTTTGTGAATCTGTTCACAGTATCTCCTAGTATGTAAATATTTTACTATAGAATAGCTTATTGGAAAGCTGCTTATGTTTTATCATAATATTTTATAAATGTCAATGGTATTTATCCCCAGAAACAATAAAAGCGCTATAATTAGCGCCTTTATTATCAATATATTTTCCTGTATTTTAGACCTTAATCACCACCGGCAGAACCATCGGTCGTCTCTTGGTTTGAGAGAAGAGGAATTGACCGACGTCCACTCTGATTTTGTTCTTGATAAAATCTTCATCAATCGGCAAACTACCGGCTTGATCTTTGACAATCTTTTTGGCAATCGTCCGAGTCTTTTCAATCAAGTCTTTATTTTCTTTCATATAAACAAAACCGCGAGAAATTAAATCGGGGTTACCAATAATATCATTGGTCTTGGTATCAATAGTGGCAATAACTACAATCATTCCATCCTCAGCCATCATTTGACGGTCTTTGAGCACGACGTTGGAAACATCACCAACTCCCAACCCGTCAACCATGACGTAATCGGTGTTTACCTTTTCTTTGGTTAAATTACCAACGACTTGGTTGCCAACTCTTTTGAATTCCACGACTTGGCCATTATCGGCAACAAAAATCTTGGTGCGAGAAATTCCAACCTGTTCTGCCAAATCGGCATGAGCTCTGAGCATGTAATGGTTAGCTTCAATCGGCATAAAAAATTCCGGTTTAAGCAGACGCATCATCAGCTTTAGATCCTCCTGCTTGGCGTGACCACCGGCGTGGACATCCATCATCCGGTAATTAATCACCTTGGCTCCCTGCCGGACAATCTTGTCCATTAGAGTTTGAATAGACCGCTCATTACCAGGAACAACCGAGGAAGAAAAGATGACGGTATCGCCCGGTTTGAAATGAATGAAACGATGTTCACCGTTAACCACGCGATTTAAGAAAGCGCCATTAACTTCACCCTGAGCTCCGGTACCAACAATAATCAGTTGGTTGTCTGGAATCTTGCTCAACTCTCTCTCCTCAACTAAGAGGCGAGGATTGAACTTCAAGTAGCCAATCTGATGAGCCACCTCCACATTGTCATTCATACTGCGACCTTGGAGTAAAACTCGACGACCGTGCTTAGCGGCATTATCAAAAATTTTCTGGACACGAGACAGCTGGGAGGCGAAAGTACCGATGATAATCCGACCGTTAACTTTTTCAAATAATTTTCCCATCTCGTCACCAATGGCGGACTCAGAAATCTGATAACCGGCATGAGTGGCATCGGTGGAATCGGACATCAAAAACAAGACACCGGTAGCACCAATTTGAGCGATACGATTAAGATCGGCCGGTTTGTCATTAACCGGAGTAAAATCGATTTTGAAATCACCGGTATGGACCACACGACCCAGAGGAGTATCAATGATAATGGCAAAACAATCCGGGATGGAGTGATTAACGCGCAAGAATTCTAAACTGAAATTCTTGCCTAATTGAATCTTGGAACTCTCATCAATTTCTTTGATATTTAAACTGGGGCAAGAGGTAAATTCGACGTTGCGCTTGCGCACTAAGCCGGCAGTCATTTTACCCATGAACATCGGCGGGTTGCCAATACGGCCCATAATATGCGGGATACCGCCGATATGGTCGTAGTGACCGTGAGTAATGACCACGCCCTTAATCCAGTCCTTCTTATCTTCTAAATAGGAAATGTTAGGAATAATATAATCGATGCCCAACATGTCTTCTTCCGGAAACTGCAGACCCATATCAATAATGATAATCTCTTTGTTATATTCGATGAGCATCATATTGCGACCCACCTCTTCCAATCCGCCCAAAGCCATAACTCTAAGCGATCCTTGAGCTCCGGGAGCGCTAAAGATCTGCTTGAAAGGTGCGCGCGGACCTCGAAGCGGGGCGCGGTTGTTATTACTGTGATGAGAGAATTGTGGTCGACTACTTTTGACAGCCGGGTGGCTGCTTCTAACGGGAGTAGCTACTCGCGAGCGAGGAGCTGCCGCCGGAGAATTATAAGTTGACCGTCTCAGAGGCGGTCGACTGTCTTTGCTTGGAAGCGGTCGGCTACTAGTAGCGGCCGCTGATTTGTACTTACTAATCATGATTTTTAGAGAAATTGCTTAAGGAAAAATAAAATAAAAAATAATTTTTATTTCGAAATAACTGTTAAACAATTTATATAATTAAAGAGAAATAATGGTTAAATTAAAAGCTACCATTTCAGCTTTTTCTTAGTCTTCTCATACCAACCCGTGATGCCGGAAAAGCGATCAGAGGGATCGGCGATGACTTGTTTATTGAAGCCCTTGATTTGTTTGTTTTGAGGATAATTATAATACGGTGAATACAAGAAAATAGCTGGCAATTCAGCAGTAATTATTTCCTGAAATTTTTTATACTTTTCGATTCGTTGGTTGACGTCGGTTGTCAGTCGAGCGCTCTCGAGCAAAGCATCCACATCTTTGTTGCGATAGTCGGCTAAATTCGGTCCGCCCTCTCCGACTTGGGATGAGTGCCAGAAGGGATAGGCGTCAGGATCAGATCCCAAGATTTGACTGAATAATAATACTTCAAAATTACGTGGTTTAATCACATCATTCTCAGCTCGATTGGCCGGAATTGATTTGACATCCGCCTTGACTCCCAAAACTCCCCATAGATTTTTAATTTCATCGGCCACCTTCAGGTTGTCGGGAGAATCAACCGCGGTCAAAGACACATAGAGATATTGTCGCGCCACACCCTTGGCTTTCGGGGTTTTGACGCGCCAATTGCCGGCGATTTCTAGCCCAGTTGAACTGGCATAAGCGGCGATATCTTTGCGCAATGATAAGTTGTTGTCTCGGTCGGCTTCTTCAGTGGTGATTTTCGGGGCTTGTTCCGCTTCTTCGGCGCTGATAGTCACTTTCTGCCAGCCGGATTCGTCCAATAATTTTTCCGCCGCGCCCAAATCATAATTATACTTTTTGAGGTCGGAGTTATAAGCAAAACTATCGGGTAAAATCGGGCCGTCAATTACTTGGGCGTCACCGTTTAAAGCGTCGCTAACAATTTTATTTTTATCTAAAGATAAAGCCAGAGCGGTCTTAATAGCCTGATCGCTTAAATACAAATTGGCCTTCTTGTTAAAAAATAAAGCGGTCAACCGTGGCATCTTGAGCTTATAAAAATTCATGGAATTTTTAGCCAAGACATCTGATTGATTCTCGTGCGGCAAATAACTTAGACCATCAACGGAATTATTATTGAGAGCCGTCACCGCTTCTTGTTCGTTAGGATAAAATTTAAAAACTATTTTATTGAGATATGGTTCTTGTTTAAAATAATCATCATTAACCTCTAAATCATATTCCTTAATCTCACCGGATTTGTTTTTTACCAAAGACTTAAATTTATAAGGACCGGAACCAATCGGCTTCAGATTTAAATCAGCCAAATCGGAAGTGGCCGGATCAATCGGTGTCCATAAATTTTGGGGCAAAATACCGAAAGTCAGCAGTTCTAAAAACGGCGCGTAAGATTCCCCTAAGGTAAACTTCACGGTTAAGTCATCTACTTTTTCAATCTCTGCGCCCAAAAATACTTGGCGCCAAGGTGAATTATAGTCCGCGTTCTTCATAGCTTCGAAAGTAAAGACCACATCATCGGCCGTCAGCTTGTCACCATTATGAAACTTCACGTTATTGCGCAAAGTGATAGTATATGATTTGGCATCATCGCCCATGATCCAAGTCTCGGCTAAATCAGGAGACAACTTGCCGCTATCATCATGTTTAAACAAGCTAGAAAAAATCAGGGCGCTTAAATCACTATCCACATCCCGATTATAGTTATAGAGTGGGTTAATGAACTTCGGCGCGCCGACTAAAGCTTCACTGTAAGAACCACCGGCAATCGGAGACAATTCTAAGTGTTCACGGTAGAATTTCACGCCCAGAAACAATAAGCTGGCCGCCAGAACTAAAGTGGCAATCTTTAACCACTTTCTTTCTTGCGGTCCTAAAATCTTCTGCAAATGTTTGAGTTGACCCCGGTTAGGGATCTTTTTGGGCGACAAAGAATAGACCAATTTTTGGTCCATTTGAGCGGATTTTTTTTGAGCATCAAGACGATTTTTTCGAAAGCGGATCAAGTTAGCCAAAAAACCAATGGACTTCCGGCCGACCACTTTAAAAAATCCTAAAATTTTCTGAGTGTGAGAATTCACGAGAGAATATTTAAAAGATGATAATCGCGAGTGAAGTGACGAAGAAGAGAATTGAGATAACTATAGTAGCTATAAATAATTTTTTCTCTAAGCCACGCTTAGCCAAGTAGACACCACCGGAGCCACCAAAAACACCACCTAAACCGGCACCGCGGTTTTGCAAGAGAATCGCCAAAACCAACAAGACTCCTAAAATAAATTGTACGATTTTAAACCAGTACATCATAATGATTATTTCTTAATCTTGGCAATAATTTTAGCTAAAACTTCCGGATTAGACACGGCTAATTCCGCTAAAACCTTACGATCAATTTCAATGTTGTTAGCTTTGAGACCGGCAATAAATTTGGAATAAGACATTTCGTGTTCGCGTACAAAAGCGTTAATCTTAATCTGCCAGAGAGCGCGCATGGTACGTTTCTTTTTGCGGCGATCGACAAAAGCGTGAGCGCCAGCTTTAGTTCGGGCGGTCTTAGCGACCTTAATCAAATTCTTGCGACCCCATTTATATCCCTTAGTCGCTTTATGTAATTTTCTTCTTTTTTTAACATGGGAAGTACCGCGTTTTACTCTAGGCATAAAAGTATATTCAGCAGTTGTAAGCCAAGCTTTTATTTAGCATAAATAAAAGAGCTCCTAACTTTGAACTAGTTATATGGAATTAATTGTTTAATAGTTTTATTTAAGGTGTCGGCAGTCAGGGCATCACGACGCTTCTCTCTGGTTTCATTACCAGTATTTCGAGCGTTAAAATGATCTTGACCACTCTTTCTCTGTTTAAGCTTACCTTTACCGGTCAGACAGAAACGTTTACTGGTGGCTTTATGAGTTTTGATTTTCGGCATATCTTTAATAATATGATAATAAAAAACAGGTTAAAACCTGATTTTGACTTTAATTACTTTTTATTGGCTAATATTATACTAAACCCTGAAGGGGCTTTTGTCAAGGGTTGATCTTCTTCAATCACCAGTCCCGGTTTGGCCTTTAAAGCGCCCACAAATTCGAGCATTAGTTCCCGGGCTCGGTCAAAATGCTGTCGTTCTCGACCCCGCAGAAATATCTCCACTTTAACCTTGTCATTCTTGGTCAAAAATTTCTCGGCCAGGCCCAGACGAACATCACTATCATGCGCACTGATTCTAAAGGTTAACTTCACCACCTTAGTTTCCACTTTTTTCTGTAAAACCTTCTGTTTGTGGAGCTTTTTCTCACGTTCATATTTAAACTGACCTAAATTCACTAATTTGGCGACTGGCGGGTTAGCTTTAGGATTTACCTCCACTAAGTCCAAATCTGATTCCTGAGCTTTCGCTAAAGCTTCTTGCAGAGACACCACGCCGATATTCTCCCCACTTTCATCAATCAAAAAAACCTCCGAAGCAGTAATATGCTCGTTAGATTTAAACGGCTTGTCGTCGATTTTTGGTCGAGCTTTTTGATAATTTCGGCGCATTTTTCTAATAATTAATAATAAAAGATGAGCGGGTAGGGGGAATCGAACCCCCATCTTCAGCTTGGAAGGCTGACATAAAAAACCATTATACGATACCCGCCTATACGACGGACGATACGCTCTAACAATGTAGACTGTGCCGCGAGAGGGAATCGAACCCTCACTCTATCGCTAGAACTGGATTTTAAGTCCAGCGCGTCTACCAATTCCGCCATCGCGGCAACACTTGTGGAGATGATGGGAGTTGAACCCATGTCTAATAAGTTTTCGGCAATACTTGTACAAAATTAGCCTAGTTTATGGTTTCGCCAGAACCGGTAAAAGCTAAGCAAAATCCGGCCTGACTAGCCCTAAATCTTTCGGTTTGAGAACTAGGGCGACCCCCAAACCTAGCTTCATTAATGACACCGGATGACAGCTATGAAGCCTCACTGGTCCGATGGCTGCCGGTTATTATTAAGCGGCAACAGGAGCGAAAGCTGGAACCTTCCATGAGAAGGCAGCTTTGCTTAAAGTGTTTTTTACACTTATGTTTTAGGCCGGTTTTACATGGGTGGACCCACCATGTTTTGAGTATTACAAAAAATAATCTTACTATCGATGCCTGGCATCCCCTAAACTACCTCTTTTTTGTTAAAATTCTTAAGCCGCGCTCCACCTCTCGTTTCTTGATGACTTCGCGCTTGTCGTATTTCTTGCGACCTTGCGCCAAAGCGAACTCCAGCTTAATAAAACTGTTCTTAGTATATATTTTGAGAGGGATTAATGTCAAGCCCGCTTGCTGTTTTTTGCCCATTAAATGGATTATTTCGTTTTGGTGTAACAACAGCTTCCGGGGGCGGGTTGGGTTATAGTCATCCATTTTGCCGGCCGGACGATAAGGTGAGACGTGGGCTTTAATTAAATAGAGCTCCGGATGATTTTGTTTCAAGGTTAAGACATCGATATAACTTTCCTTAAGACTAATATGTCCGCCCTTCACCGATTTAACTTCCGGCCCAGACAAAATCAGCCCGGCCTCATAAGTCTCCAGGATTTTATAATCAAAACCGGCTTTTTTGTTAACCCCTAAAACAGACATATAACTATTTAATTATTAATCATCCACTTTGACGCCATCACGGTCATAGCCTTCGGCATTCACTCCGTTATTATTGAAACCGTCTTTATCAAAACCAGCCCGATTATAACCGGAAAGATTAAGACCATCGCGATTAAAACCATCTTTGTCTAAACCTTCGCGACTAAAACCTTTGCGGTCATAGCCTTTTTCGTTGTAGCCCAAGCGATTGTAACCATCGACGTCATAGCCATCCGGATCAAAACCACGCTCATCATAATCATCGCGCCAAAAACCACGCTTACTGAAACCTTTGGCGTTAAAACCATAACGGTCATAGCCTTCGGTATTCAAACCGGAAGCATCCAGCTCGCGCTGAGTTAAAGAGATGGCCCGTTGGTTAGTTCTCTCCGTCCAAGTCATCAGAAAATAAACCGCAACTCCGACTAAAACGAAGATCGCTATTCCAATTGGCATTCCTCCGATATCCGTCATATTAAAAAATAAATTATTTAATATTCCACTCTCTTAACTTCTTGATAATCTTTTGATTGGCTAAAATATTGCTCAAATAACCCCGATAACCGGCATCATGAATCATCTTCTCAATGTTGGCATCACCCTTATACTGCACCTTTAGTTCTTCAATTTTCTGATCAATTTCTTCCGGGGTAATTTTCAAATTTTCCGCTCGAGCAATTTCGCGCAGCAGCAAAGCACTCTTCACGCGCTTCACGGCATTAGGTAAAAGCTCCATTATTAACTCTTGGCGCTCTTTGCCAATGCTCTTCAAGTAGTCTTCAAAGCGACCGCCCTGCTTGGTGATTTCTTGCTCCAATTCGGACATGATAATCTGAGCTTCGTTTTGAATTAGACTCTCCGGCAAATCACCGAAGCTGGATTTATCTAAGATTTTATCCAATATGGCAATTTCGCTTTTCTGTTCGTTCTGATGTTCCAAGCGGTGAGCCATATTATCCATAAAAAACTTTTTGAGATCTTCCAGTTTTTTCAAACCAAAGCCGCGAGCCAAATCATCGGATAATTCAGGGATTTCTCGCTGGTAGACCTCTTTCACTTTGACTTTGAAATCCACCATTTTACCGGCAAAATTCTTCTGATGATAGTCAGCCGGAAAAGGCAAGCTAAAGTTTTTTTCTTCGCCTTTTTTGAGACCGAGTAGAGCCTTGTCGAAACCTGGAACAAAATAATCTTTGCCAATCATTACCGTCAGATCGCGCGCTTGACCATCTTCCGCCGGAACTTTATCCAAAAATAAATCTAAATCAATAATCGCTTTGTCGCCCTCTTTGATAGCTTCTTCGCTAATACTTTCTTTGGCGCGAGACTCGGCCACTTCTTGCAAAGCTTTAGCCACATCCTTCTCATCCACTTTGACCGCCTCTTGTTTGATGCCTAAATCTTTGTAGGCGCCAATTTTAATTTCCGGCAGAAAAGCCACCACCACTTTATACTCCAAAGGATTGCCCGGAGCTAATTTACTGACTTCCACCTTAGGTTGACCAGCCACTTCTTTGTCTTTGATGTTTTCATCAATCGCCGCATCAATAGTTTTGTGAATCGCCAGATGAGCCGCTTCTTCCAGAATAGTCATCTCGCCCACTTTCTGTTTCAAAATATCATAGGGCACTTTGCCCGGACGAAAACCTTCAATCTTGACGCTTTTGGATAATTTCTGAACGCCCTTTTCAATATAGGGAGCGAAGTCCTCAGTCGACAATTCGACCACTAATTCCACCTGGGATTTCTCTAAATCTTTTCTTGTTACTTTCATAGTATTTACTTAGTTATTATTAAAATTTGATTTTAGCATCTTGGCTTCAAAAAGCAAGAAAAGGGCTTTTTGCTCCTTAAATTATAGCCTATTTTACAGATTTTGCCTAACAATTGAAAACAGCACCTCTTTGGATGCTGTTTAATGTTAGAACCGACAAATTCTTCGCTGATTGAAAGTTGAGCTGTCCGGTCCACTCCAGATAAATGGGAAGAAGAAGGTCGACAGCTTGGCGTGATAGGCTTCGTAATAGGTGCCCCGCGGATCCTCAATGATAATTTGAGTGGTGCCGCCATCACGGAAACGCAAGAAATCAATGATGCGATATTCCTTCAGATTATTGACCGGCCCCATAAAGCAATGATAGACACTGTAATCGGTAGCGGCGGCCAAGGAATCGGCATCATAGAAGACAACAAAGGCGGTATCACTGCCAATTGATCCCAAATAATCAACCTCCTTGGTCGGATTAATCTGGCAGATTTTGCGGGCCAAATCCACTTTGAGGTTCAGCTTCTCCGGTTTTTTTCTGGCAACTGACAATCAGGCCAAAAAGCAAGGTAAAAAGGACAATTTTTTTCATGATTTAACTGTTTTTGGCTAAACCCCAGAATACAATAATATTTTAATGTTGTCAACCAAAAAGCCAAGATCTCCTCACTCTTGACAATCTCATAAAAATACAGCATGATAATAGCGTCTAAAACCAATAAATTTAAAGATGGCAGAAATAACTGTAATGAAAGGCATCAGCAAAGAATTCATTGCTGAACAAAAAAGTAGAATTCAAATCTTGATTGACCGCAAGAAAGATGAGATCACCCTAGCCGAGGAGAACATGAAATCAAGCGAGCTCCGCGACAGCGACAAGATCAAAATTTCTAAGGAAATCAAGCGCAGCACCGAAAGGGTCAACGTCCTGACGACCCTCCTGCAAACAATCGACAACAACCGAAAGTATGGGACTTGTCTGGATTGCGCCGAACAAATTCCACTGGCGCGCCTAAGATCGGAGCCCACCGCCACGCGCTGTACGGCATGCGGCACTAAACACGAAAAAAGAAACTAGTTTCCAAACCAAAAAAAGAGGCACCAAAAACGGTGCCTTTATTATTTTCATGAAAACCACCAACTATTGACAAAATAAGAGTGTTATGATAATTTGTATAAACCACAAAAAATGATTGTCATGTTAGACGTACCAGCTCGTAAACTAAATCGAACCTTTATCTTGGAACAAAGAGAAAGGATTCTGGAGAGATTAAAGAAATATAACGATCCAGAAAAGATTAAGGAGCAAAGCAGCGAGCTCCAAGGTGAAATCACTCCTTACCAATTTTACAAGCTTAATGTAGTTTCTAAGAAACTGCTTGAGGCTCTGAAGCTGATAGAGGAAACTCCAGAACAATATGGCGTCTGCCTTGATTGTTCCCAGGATATTCCACTGGAGAGATTAAAAAAAGTCCCTGGGGCATTACGTTGCACCCACTGCCAAACAAAAAAGGACCAAAAATAAAGGTCCTTTTTTATTACAATTTTTAATAATCTATTTTTTCAAAACAAAGCCACGGAAGATTTGAGGCTGTGAATTTTGTTTTTCCGCTGCACTTAGTTTTTCTTCCGGAAAAAATTTTCGCGGCATTCGGACGATGATAAACTTCAAGTCTGAGCGATTAATTTCTCCAGACAAAATCTTCACTGAACCGCGACTCAAATCACCAACCTGCATCATCTTGCCGATAGGCTCTTCGACGGTCATCGTGTCAGAATTTTGTTTGAAAGCCAACATCGTCACTACCGGACCGGCCGCACTCTTGCCCTCCAAAAAAGCATTCTTGATACCCTCTACTGGATTGGCGCCATAAGGCCAGAGAGCGCAATTAGCATATTTGTCACCGCGGTCTCCAACCACGTTTGGATCAAAAGATAATTTAATTGGCTCGTCATAAACTAAATTGACGGCTCGCTCCGGGTCGTCTCGTCTTACAATCAAAGGCAAATTATTATTAATATAATAGCGATAAATAGAGGAAACATCATCAGTCATGGTCAGGCCCGATTCGGAAAAAAATTCCTCCATTTCTTGATAGGTGGTCTTAGCCATCTCGCGATATCTTTCGGGCTCTTTGTTAAAATCAACAGCCTTTAGCAGCCTTAAGTGACCCAACAAAACTGCTCGACGTTCTTCGAGTTTTTCAAAATTGACTGCAGGTGATTCCTGGTCAATCTCGGCTGGAATTAAGACTTGGGGCTCTAAAATTTCTTTTGACATATAATTATTTTATATACCAATTATACCGCTTTGAGATAAAAAAATCAAACAAAAAAGACACCTGTTACCAAGTGTCTTTTTTTTATTTTCAGTCTCGACTAATTAGAGTAATAAACCGATAATGAGCAGAGCGACGATGTTTAGAATCTTGATCATCGGGTTAATGGCCGGACCGGCAGTATCCTTGTAAGGATCGCCAACGGTGTCACCGGTAACCGCCGCCTTGTGAGCGTCAGAACCTTTGCCACCAAAATTTCCCAACTCAATATATTTCTTGGCATTGTCCCAAGCACCACCACCGGAAGTCATGGAAATAGCCACGAAAATACCGGTAATGATTGAACCAACAAGCAGTCCTCCCAAGGCTGGAACGCCCAAGAAGAAACCGACCAGAATCGGAGCCACAACCGGAATCAAAGCCGGCAAAATCATTTGTTTGATAGCAGCCTTGGTAACGATATCAACAGTGCGACCGTAATCCGGTTTTTCAGTTCTGTCCATGATGCCTGGTTTTTCTTTAAACTGAGCGCGGACATCCTCTACTACTGAACCAGCGGCCCGACCGACAGCTTGCATCGACAAAGCGCCAAACAAATATGGCAAAAGACCACCGATGAATAAGCCGGCTAAAACATAAGGATTATCAATTAAGAACTGAGCACTACCGCCATTGTCTTTGATCTTGTAAGTAAAATCAGCGAACAAAACTAAAGCGGCTAAAGCGGCGGAGCCAATGGCATAACCCTTAGTCACAGCTTTAGTGGTATTACCAACAGCATCCAGCGGATCGGTAATATCGCGCACGTCATCACCCAATTCAGCCATCTCAGCAATACCACCGGCATTGTCGGTGATTGGACCGTAAGCGTCGATAGTGACGATGATGCCAGCCATTGATAACATGGCGACAGCGGCAATAGCGATACCATAGATACCAGCCAGCTCAAAAGCCATTAACATGGAAGCGGCAATCACAATAATTGGCAGGGCGGTAGATTTCATAGAAACAGCCAAACCGGCAATCACGTTAGTGCCATGACCGGTAGTAGAAGCTTCAGCGATTGATTTCACTGGACTATACTTAGTGGAGGTGTAGTACTCGGTAATGTAAACCAATAAACCGGTAACAGCCAAACCGACTAAAGCGGCCAAATAAATATTTAGTGTTCCATAAGCACCATTGTCTTTCATGAGCCAATTGATAACTGGCCAGAAAGCGATAGCGCTCAAAACACCGGCAGCAATCAAACCCTTATACAAAGCATTCATAATGTTGCCACTCTTACCTAAACGAATGAAGAAAATACCCACGATGGAAGCAATAATAGAAACAGCTCCCAGGACTAACGGGAAGACTACGGCATTAGCTGAATTAGGGAAAAACAATGAACCCAAAACCATCGCAGCGATTGAAGTCACGGCGTAAGTTTCAAATAAGTCAGCGGCCATACCAGCGCAATCACCCACGTTGTCACCAACATTGTCGGCAATCACGGCTGGGTTACGTGGATCATCTTCCGGAATACCGGCTTCCACTTTTCCGATTAAATCAGCGCCAACATCAGCGGCCTTGGTATAAATACCTCCGCCCAAACGAGCGAAGATAGAAATCAAAGATCCGCCAAAAGCGAAACCGATTAAAGCGTGCAAATCTTTAGTAATTAAGTAAAAAACAGCGGTTCCCAAGAGGGCCAAGCCAACCACCAACAAACCGGTAATGCTACCACCTTTAACTGCTACACCCAAAGCTTTTTTCATACCGCCCTTAGCTGCTTCAGTCGTTTTGACATTAGCACGAACGGAAATAAACATACCGATGTAACCGGTCAAAGCGGACAACAGAGCGCCAGCCAAGAAAGCCACCGCAGTCATCCAACCTAAAACAAAACCGACAACGACAAACAAAACAGCTGCGACTACCGCTACTGCCTTATACTGACGATTTAAGAAAGCCTTAGCGCCAGTCTGAATGGCTAAAGCAATTTCTTGCATTTTTTCATTACCGGAAGGTAATGCCAAAATAGAACGAATGGAAATTAATCCATACACGATAGCGGCCACGGCGCCGCCGATGATGATTAAAGTTGTTGCCATAGAGCAATTATTTTTGTCGGAACGAAAATCACCAACTAGTGATGATTGAAGGCCCAACAATTTAAATTATTTTTTGTCTTTTTTAACTTTAGCCGGAGCCTTCTTTGCCTTCACTTCTTTCTTTTCGGCTTTTTCTTTTTTAGGTTTGGCTTCTTTCTTCTCAGCCTTAACCTTCTTCTCTACCTTTTCCTTCTTCTCAGCTTTTGGTTTTTCCGCCTTAGTAGCTTCGGCTAACTTAGCCTCCGCCGCTTTAGCTTCGGCCGCTTCATCATAAGGGATGATGTCAATCTTCCAGCCGGTTAACTTGGCGGCCAGGCGAACATTCTGTCCGCTCTTGCCAATGGCTAGGGATAATTTATCAGGAGAGACTTTAACTACGGCTCGCTTGTCTTCGGCATTTAAATTGATGCCCATGATTTTAGCGGGTGACAGGGAATTGCTAATATATTTTACCGGATCTTCGTCATATTCAATAATGTCCACCTTTTCACCGCCCAACTCATTAATGATGGTCTGGATACGGCTACCGCGTTGGCCGACGCAAGAGCCAACCGGATCAATATTGTCGGAGTCGGTGGAGATAGCCACCTTAGAACGAGAACCGGCTTCACGCGCCACGCTCTCAATCTTAATCAGACCATTGGAGATTTCTGGAATTTCCAGATAGAAAACTTTTTTCAAAATTTCTTCCGAGCGACGAGACAAAACTACCTCAGCACCCTTCTGACCGGCACGAACTTCTTTGACATAAACTTTGACACGACCATTAACCGGATAGGATTCGCCTGAAATCTGTTCTTCCATTGGTAAAATACCAATAGCCTTACCCAAATCAACAAAAACTAAACGACCTTCTTGACGTTGAACGATACCGGTAATCACTTCATGTTCCTTATCCTTAAATTCATTAAAAACCATATCGCGCTCCACTTCTCGTAATTTCTGGATAATCACCTGCTTGGCGGTTTGAGCGGCCATACGACCATAATCTTCCGGTTCCGGCAGTTCCATAATAATCTCATCACCAATTTGAGCATCAGATTTGATGAGCAAGGCATCTTTCAATTGAATTTCGGTTTTAGGATTAAAGCGTTTCTTTTCCTCTTCGCCCTCCACTCGTTCTACTCGTTCAAAGCGCGGTTCATGTTCGCCTTTCGATAAAGCACGAGCTTCCATTTCCGCCTCTAAAGCGGCCAGCTCTTCCTCGGGCAAATCCTCTACCACGGTCTTAACGTCATAAATCTTGGAGTGAGCGGTTTCCGGGTTAAATTTTACTTTGATATTCTGGTTTTTTTGACCAAAATCTTTACGATAGGCGGCTGCGAGCGCCAACTCAATCGTGCTAACTACAGCCTCAAAATCAAGCTTCTTCTCTTCGCAGATTTGCTTGATGGCATTCGTTATTTCTGACATAGAATTAAAATTAGTTTTAAAAAAGACTAATCGTTATACTAACAATTAGTCTTGATTTAATGATAGCACAGGAAAAGGCCAATGTCAAAAAGACAAATTTGTGGTATCTCTAATAAATGACCTACTCCCCGCACTCAAAAAGCTACCTAAAAAGGTAGCTTTTTGAGTGCGGGGTTTCTTTTTAACGGCGCTTCGCGTCAAGGCTTCCGTTGGAACTCCAGACACCATTCATCCCCGCGTTCGCACAGCTGTCTGGCCGATGCCATCCAGCTTTTAAATGAAAGCTCACACGGGGTTTTCTGGATATTTAACAGCCATTTTATGGCTATTTCTTTCCAACTTTCTTTAAATGTAATAATCGACAGAATTGCACGCCGCCCGTCTAGACGCCCAAATTATCTTTCAGCTTGTTAATCAAGCCGTTGATGCGCTGGAGTTTGGCTTCATCCCGATTAATAATCCCCGCAGTCAAAAGGTAGGTAATGGTGCGCATCATCGTCCAGTTATAGTAATTGTCAATTCGCTTTTTCACTGCACCGATTAATTTCTCCGATGAGTTGGCGAAATAGGTATCTAAAAATAATTGTTTGATATAAGCAACATCTTCCGGCTCCAATTTCTTTCCCTTGGACGCCATATAATCAAATTGTTGTAGGAAACAACCCAAATCTCGGGTAAAGTCTCCCAGTGACATATCGGCAAAATCAATCATCGCCGTCTTGATATTATTCATCTTAATAATATTCTCCGGATGAGCGTCGCCGTGAATGAGCCATAGTTTTTTAGACTGGCTTAGGAAGTTTTCTTCTTGAGATATAAACAGCTGATAGGCGCGTTCATAGAAGTTCAGGTAATGCGGATAGCGCTCCTTGATTTCTCGCAGAATATTATCAACCCCCGGAATTACCGTTTTGATCCGACCGCTTTCTAAGTTGTAGTTAAACCTGGAGACATCTTTGAGATTATGGAGTTTAGCAAACCACTTAGCAGCTTGGGGCACAATTTTTTCAATCTCCAATTCATTCTGAGTGCTGATATAATAATGCAGGTTGTGACCTTCGACCCCGCGGTAGAAGGTGCCGTTGAAATGGTTGGAATAAAATAGGGGGCGAGGAATCGAAAAGTGCTCATCGCCAAAACCCCGTTCCCAGAGAAATCGCAGAGAGTCATAAACATTCCGGCGATTTTCACTGCTATGAGCCGAACAAAAAATCGGCAACTTATGAATCTCTTTTTGGGCGGTGGCAAAATAAACAGCAAACTCCACCACGACGTGGTAGGTGCTATCCCAAACATGCTTCTTGTGGGGAATTATTTTAACCTGATCAATTCTTTGATAATTCGGATAGAGCGCCAAGATCTTTCGCGACAATAAGCGGCGCACATATTCAGCATCAAATAATTTTTCAATTTTATTCATATCATTATTTTTGCCAATAATAACGCCAATGCTTCTCCCAAATCAAACGTTGAATTTGGAGATACATTTTTTCCGCCTTAATCTTCGTGGCTCGCGTCGTATGGCTATGTAGAGATCTAATGGATCTAATCAATTCGTTGATGCCCCGCTCAATTTCATCCGGACTCCAAGCTCGCGGCCCAAAATTATGGGAAAAATCCCGACCGCTAGCCCACCAAAAAGTGCAGCTGGCCAGACCCCGCACCAAGTGCCAGCGAGACCAATAATAATTTTTGTCTTTGGTATGTTCACGGGAAACCGCTTGCGCAAAATCAGCTAAGCCCCACAAAGCTTTTTGGATCTCATGATTTTTTTTCTGCCACAGCGCATAGGGTTCGCGGTTTTTCAACTCGATTGGAGTAGCCTCCCAATTACCGCTCAACAATTTAACTGGTATAGTTTTCTTTCTCGTAGCGATAAAGTCACTAATCAGTTGCGTCGCAAAAAAATCAGCGCCTAAAATCTTTTCCAATTCTCCGGTCGGGTCCTCATGACGCAAACCGTAGAGCTCACCATCGGTCGCGGTAATCACCACGCGATTCTTGGCAAAAAAATTTTTCAAGTTATCCGGCACATAGGAATTACTAAAATGACGACTGCGGAAAATTACCTTGAGCCCGCTATTTTGATCGGTATAAACCTGGCTGAAATCTACTTGATTGAGGCGGCCGTTATAGAGAATCTCATCTACAATTATCCACTTATGCCCCAGTTTTTTGACGATTTTAGCCACTTTCGGACTGTAAGCCATTTCCGGAAAAAAGAAGCCTTGGGGTTTGAAATCAGCCCCAAAATATTTTTGTAAAATAATTTCATTTTCTTTAATCTGCTTAACTACTTCCGCTTCACTAACGAGCGGTAAGAGAGCATGATAAGCGGCGGTACCGGTAATTTCTATCTGACCTCGATCAATTAATTCCTTGATTCGCGCTACCAGGTCCAGACGATTTAATTCTTCCAAGCGCAACAATAAACAACCGCTGATATTAAAATTAAACTTAATCTGCGGGTGTCTTTCCAAAGCTCTAACCAAGCGGCTATAACTTTTGTCGACCGCCTCCTCAATGTGATAGGCGTCGACGTTAGCCGGCTGGTAAAGGTGCAGGAAATTAATCCACAAATTTTTGTCATTAACTGTCATACTATTTTTTGGTTTTGATTTTCATGGCTTTGCGATATAGCTTAATATATTTCTTCGCCGGAATTTCCCAGCTGTTAGATTCCTGCATGGCTTTTTCCACTAATTCTTTCCAGCTATCCAAATGGCGATAGTTCTCCAAGCCGCGAATAATGGCGGAGTAGAAAGAAAAGTCATCCTCGCCCTTGAAGGTAAAGCCGGAACCGGAACCGGTACTCGGATTATAATTACTGACTGTATCATACAAACCGCCAACCTCGCGCACTATCGGAATACAACCATAGCGCATCGCAATTAACTGATTAATGCCGCAAGGTTCATGCACCGAGGGGAGCAAAAAGAAATCACTGCCGGCATAAACCAGAGTTTCATATTTTTGGTTCTCTTCATGAGAAGGAATGACCACTAATTTTTTCGGATGCTGACGAGCGATTTTCAAAAGCTCTTTAATATACTTTTTGTCACCCGAACCAATCACCACAAACTGCGATTCCAGTCGTAAAAAATGAGGTAAAAGGCGAATAATTTGCTCAAAACCCTTCTGGAAAGTCACTCGAGAAGTGGCACATAACAGAGGCATTTTAGGATCAACCGGCAGGCCAAATTTCTTCTGCAGCGCCTTCTTGTTGTCAGTCTTGCCACTCACTTTTTCATAGTTGTAGTTACGGAATAAAGAAGTGTCATTTTCCGGATTGTAGGCATGATAGTCAATGCCATTGATGATGCCAAATAAATGATCAGAGCGGTTTTTCAAAATTCGCTGCAAGTCTTGACCGAAGCGCTTGGTCATAATTTCATTGCGGTATTGTTCGCTGACGGTATTAATGATATCGGCGGATAAAATGGCGCGCTTGGCGAAATTAATATTCTCAATGGCCGGATCATCCAGATGCGGAATGCGGCGGCGACCGTAGTCGCGATCAGCTAGCGGTATTTCCCACCAATTATGACCTAATTGAAAAACCAGATTATGAATGGTAAAAATAGTTTTGGCTTTCTTGAGAGTCTTGGAATAGCGGAAATCGGTTTTCAGGAAGAAAGGAATGAGACCGGTCTGCCAGTCATGGCAGTGAACAATATCCGCCTTGAATTTCAGAAGAGACAAGAGCTTGAGGGCCGCCACATCAAAAATCAAAAAGCGGGCGTTCTCGTGCGATGAGCCATAGAGTTTTTTCTTCTTGGAAAAATATTTTTTATTTTCGACAAAATAAACCGGCAGGTCTTCCATCAAGTAGCCCTTCCAATAAGTGACCTCCACATGATCAACCAAATTTAAATAAATTTTAACGTTCTCAAAGATCGGCTTTAAGTCATGCTTGGCCATATCAATCGCCTGCTCATAAAGAGGCGTGATAATCATAACATCATGGCCCAAACGATTCTGGGCTTTAGGCAGAGACCGACTGACATCGCCCAAACCACCCGTTTTGGAAAACGGAGCGACCTCGGAAGCGATATGCACGATTTTTATTTCATTAGCCATAGTTTTTAATGGCGCTCTGGCAAATAGCTAAAGCTAAAGCATCAGCGGCGTCATCGGGCTGAGGGATTTCTTTCAAGTTTAAAAGCAATTTAACCATTTTTTGGACCTGTTTCTTGTCGGCTTGGCCATAGGCTGCCACCGCTTGTTTGACCTGTGTGGGTTTAAATTCATTAATTGGAATTTTTTTGTTTCTGAGGGCGAGTAAAATAACTCCCCGAGCTTGACCGACAGTGAGGGCCGTCTTCACATTTTTGCTAAAAAAAAGTTCTTCAATCGCGGCTGACCGCGGTTGATATTTATCAATAATTTCATTGAGTTCAGAGTAGAGAGAGCTGAGTCGATCGGGCAAGTTGCTGGTCTTGGGGGTTTTGATGGATCCATGAGCGATGTGAAAAACTTGCCCCCGGTCATTTTTTTCAATCAGACCCCAACCGGTATCGGCAATTCCCGGATCAACTCCTAAAATAATCATATGATGTTGGTGCAATAATCGCTGACGTCTTCATTGTCTTCGAGATCTTCCATAATCTTGTCGACAGTATTTTTTTCCGCGCCACTTAGCTCCTGTTTCTCCTTGGCCACATATTCAATTTCAGCCGATTCGGCTTTCAACCCTTTGGTCTCTAAAAAAGCGACGAGGTTTTGCAGTTTATCAATCTTAGTATAGATAGTGATTCCTTCCGCCTCCTTTAATAAGTCGTCGGCATCGGCGTCAATTAACTCCAATTCCAAATCATCAAAACTGATTTTCTTGGCTTCCAACTGGCTATTTTCCACCATAATAACGCCCTTTTGCTCAAAGTTCCAAAGTACATTGCCGAAAGCTCCGCCATTTTTGGTAAAAATATGGCGCACATTGCCGGCACTGCGATTCTTGTTGTCGGTCACGCACTTAATCACAAACTGAGAATTACCGGGGCCGATAGCCTCGTAATATAATTCCTCAATCTGGTCACCGCCCAATTCGCCGGTGCCTTTTTTAATAGCTCTTTCAATGTTGTCTTTTGGCATGGAGGCAGCCCGAGCTTTTTCAACCGCTGTGCGTAGAGACGGGTTGGCGCTAGGGTCGCCCCCGCGCTTAGCCGCCATGGTAATGAGATTGGCTAATTTAGTAAAAGCGGCGCCACGTTTGGCGTCCACCAGCTCTTTCTGACGATGCGTTGTCGCCCATTTAGAATGTCCTGACATATTATCTGGATAATTAGTGAATATATAAAAGCACTTCAATATTATAACAAATTGCTAAAAAAATCAATCTAAATTATAATTAGAAGAGAGCTATTAATTTAACAATCCCTATGAAATTAATCAACCTCAACCAAGCCGTCTATAATGCTTTAAAATTTTTCAGCAAAAACAAATTACCACAAGCTCAATTCAAGAAAATTCAGTTTCCGCTGGTTGTCGGCAGTGGCAACGCCTATAACACCGGCACAATTCTTTTTGCCAAACAGCCGGCTATTTTTGCCGATGAGAGCAACTTCAAAGCCATCCTCAAAAAATACCATGCTCTTCTGAAAAAAAGAGTCATCAAAGAAGCGGTAATCATTTCTGCCTCCGGCGAGAAAGACTCCGTCTGGGAACTAGAAGCCGCTCAAAAACATAAACTCAAGACCACTCTTTTGACCTGTTCTCCAGACTCTTCGGCCGCTAAAATTGCGGGTAAAGTCATCTCTTATCGCAAACTCAGCGAACCCTACACCTATAACACCTCCACTTATTTGGGCATGATTTTGTCGCTCACCAAGGAGAGTCCCGAAAAGATTTTGAGCTTCCTTAAGACCGTCAAACTGCCACGTAATTTTCGCAACTATACCAGCTATACTTTTGTTCTGCCCGATCAGTTTATTGAAATTTGCGACATGCTCAACATCAAGGGCCGAGAATTATTTGGTCCGCATCTTCAGGTCCGCGCCTATTCCGAAGGCCACTCGCGCCACGCCAAGTTTGTGCATCGCGACCGCAATGAATTGGTTATTGGACTGGGAGTAAAAAACAAATACTTTGGCGACTCCAAGAGCCGAGTGGATATCAAAACTCCAAAAAACGCCGATTTTGGCCTGATTTTATGCCTGGGCTACTCCATAATTGGCCAAATCCAGGAAGTAAAACCGCCCTACTTCCAAAAGAACATCAAAAAATTCTGCCAGGACTACGGCCCCAAAGCCTACAGCCACAGCAAACCTTTTGAGGTTATCGTAGAGGGAAATTAATTTAAATGATGAGATATATAAAAAGACTCCCAGTAATCCTGGAGTCTTTTTTTTGAAATAAAAGTTATTTTTTTCCCTGATTTTTGACCTTATCAATCGCTGCGACAATCGCTTTCTGATCACCCAAATAATAGTGCTTGATGGGCCGGAAGTTTTTGTCCAACTCATAGACGAGAGGGACAGCAGTCGGAATATTCAACTCCACAATTTCTTTGGCTGAAACTTTATCCAAATACTTAACCAGCGCCCGCAGACTATTACCGGAAGCGGAAAGCAAAATTTTCTTGCCGGCTTTTAACTCCGGCATAATGACTTCTCGCCAAAACGGAGCGACGCGCTCCACCACATCGGCTAAGCTCTCAGTTTTAGGGATCTTGATATGCTGGTAAATTGGATCGGAAAATATAGCTTGATAGGTTGGGTTCTTCTTATCAATCTGGGGCGGTCTCACGCTGTAACCGCGGCGCCAAAGCATAAACTGCTTGTCACCGAATTTCAATCTGGTCTGAGCTTTATTTAATCCCTGTAAATTACCGTAGAAACGCTCATTTAAGCGCCAATCATTTATAACCGGAATCTTTTTATGCTTCATTCCGGCTAAAACTATTTTAGTGGTATCTTGTGCTCGCTTCAATTCTGATTGAAAAACTTCATCAAAACTATATTTATATTTTCGGAGAGTAGCGGCCGCTACCCTAGCTTCTTTTTTACCTAAGACGCTTAAATTAACATCGGTCCAGCCGGTAAAGCGATTGGCCTTGTTCCAGGTGGTCTGACCATGACGAATGAGGACTATTTTAGACATATTTTTAATTTATTACTTTAACTATAATTAAATATAACATTTTTGCCCGAAATTGACTATTCACCCCCAAAAATGATACCATGTTAAACATACATGAGCCAAAAACAACGAGCTAAAACTATATTAATTGAGGTTTTGATTCCACTCCTGAAGTCTCTGATTTTCATCAAAAAAGCAGTCAGTGCTTTTTTTGTTTTTGTAATCTTCAAACCTCTAGCTTTTATCTTCCGCCCGCTATTATTCAAACCTCTGGTGAAACTATATGGCTACTATATTTTGCTCTTGAAAAGAATTCGCGAAATTAACCTCAAACACAACTCTAAATTTTTCTTCATCAAAAGATTTTTGAGTTCCATCATCGTCGCCACCGTCTCGGTAATTATCATCGGTTTCAATTTAACCAACCAACAAAACTTCGGCGACCGAACCGACAAGATGTACAAGGCGGTAGCTTCCAGTTTAGCCAAAAACGAATTTGATACTTTAGCTCCGGAAGAATTAATTACCGAAACCGCCACCCCTAGCGCCACTTGTACAACAACCGCTTCCCAATATGTCTCTAGTGATGCCGTCCGAGCTGACAGCAAAATTACCACTAACACCGTACCGGTCGATGACAGTAGCGGTGCTAGCTGCCTGACTCAAAGCGGTGAAGCTATTATCAAACCGAGTGTCATTGCCACTACCGGGGCTAACAATAACTCAACGGAAAGAAGCGGCACGGTGGAATATGTGGTCAAGGCCGGAGACACTGTCAGCAGTATTGCTCGCGATTTTGGCATCAGCGCCAGTACCATTCTCTGGGCCAATGATTTGACCGCCACCAGCTATATCCGCCAGGGTGACAAGCTGAAGATCTTGCCGATTTCCGGTGTTATTCATAAGGTGGCTTCCGGCGAATCACTACAGAAGATTGCTGACAAATATAATGTTTCTAAAGACAAAATTGTGCTGGCTAATGGCCTGGCGAGCGATAGTCGTCTGACCATCGGTCAGATGATTATTGTGCCTGACGGCAAAAAGATCGCCAGCGTTACCAGTACTAGAACCAAAAATAATTCCAACTATCGCTTGCCTTCAATTATCAAAGATTTGGTTAAACCAAGTTCCGCTCCGATTCAAAGTACCAAGATGCAATGGCCGACTGTCGGCTATCGTATCACCCAATATTATTCTTGGCGTCATACCGGTTTGGATATTGCCAACAAAGTTGGCACTCCGCTCTATGCGGCAGACGATGGCGTGGTCGAGAAAGCTGGCTGGAATAACGGCGGCTATGGTAATATGGTGTTAGTAAACCATGGCGGTGGAGTAAAAACTCGTTATGCTCACGCCTCCAAACTATTTGTGAAGGTGGGCGATCATATCAGTCGCGGTGAAGCAATTGCCGCTATGGGTTCAACCGGTAGATCAACCGGACCGCACATTCACTTTGAGGTCATTATCAACGGTCATTTGTTGAATCCGCTTAATTATATAAGATAAATTAATAATAAAAATATGGGTAGTATTTTTGGAGGTTTAATTTTAGTCGTTATCGGCACTTTAATCGTCATGAAGACTGAATGGCTCATGCAGAATTTTGGTCGGGTTAATTGGTTTGAAAAAAATTTGGGCGCCGAGGGCGGTAGCCGTCTGGGCTACAAATTAATGGGCATTTTAGCCATCTTTGCCGGGATGTTGTTTATGACCGGATTGATGGGTGGCTTTATGAATTGGGCCTTGTCGCCTTTAACTCGTGTTAGACAGTAATACTTATTGACTTTCTAATCAGGCTTGGTTATTATAGTGGAAGTGTTTGGGCCCTTAGCTCAGCTGGCTAGAGCATCTGCTTTGCAAGCAGAGGGTCATCGGTTCGAATCCGATAGGGTCCACAAAAAAAAAGCATCTTTTTATTAAGATGCTTTTTTGATTATAATTTATTTTTTATTTCGATCTATATATTTTAAAACTGAATCTAATTTTTCTTGATAGTCTTTTATATGATTTTTGATTAAATTTATATAGCCCTCAGCCTCTTGCCTTAGTTCCTTAATGTTTTTTTCTTTCGCGGCCGGTAATTCTTCGGGGTGCTCTTGAAAATAAGCTATGCTTTTTTTATATTTATCAATATCTTGTTCGTCTAATTTTCTCTCTTCAGCCGAATAGGTAGCACTGTCGGTAAATAATTCAAGCCGACCACTTAACTCCTTTATCAGACCCTCTATATCAACAACATATTTTTGCAGAACGGCAGTTTTAAAATCTATAGTCTTCTGATATTCAAACTGCTTTTGGGCCCATTCTTCCGTGTCGGCATACTTAGCCAACTCTTTCTCTTCTGAAATAATAGCTTTTTGCAAAAAATCTGGAGTTTCTAAAATATTTCCATCTTTGTCAGTATATTGGTAAAGCTCATATTTGCCCTCTTCATTTTTTATATAATTTTCCACTAAACCCGGATAGGCCTTAGAATTATTTTCAGCCAAAACAGAATCTGTTCCCTCAACAAAATTCCAGGAAGGGGTTGGCGTAAAGAATTCTTTCTGTTTTAGGTCCTTCTTTCCATCATTATTATTTTCCTGAGGGAAAGCTTCACCAGAAAAAGCCAGCATTCCCAACGAAATTACTCCAGCCATCTTTAAATTCCTAAAAAACCCCGGATTTTTTGCTGCCTCTTTTTTATCATGACCACTTTCAATCTTTTGCGAATTATCAGAAGTTTTGGGGGCAAAAAATTGTTCAAATTTCATATAATTTTTTATTATTTTAATTTATTTTACCATATTTGACCTTAAAAATCAAACCGAAAAACTTTCCTCTAATGACCGCCGATGTAAAAATTAGATTGAAAAAATCTATTTTTTATTTTACAATATAAACCAAGAAGGATTATTAGCTCAGTTGGTTAGAGCGCTGCATTCACATTGCAGAGGTCAGTGGTTCGAGTCCACTATAATCCACTAATGGATATTAATGACGTACTCCCCGCAAACCAAAAAGTCGCTCTTAGCGACTTTTTTTATTACGGGGTTTCTTTGTTATCCTCATGAGCATTCAAAGCCCTAGAATAGATCAATGGTTTTGGGAAGATCTTCCTGGTTTTGCCTTTCAATATATTTCTTGATTTGCTCTTCGTTTAGGCCAATGGTGGATGAGAAATAGCCCACACTCCAAATGCTGTCCTCCAGATACATATTCCTAATGAACTTAAACTTCTTTTTCAAATAGATACTGGAATTCTTCTTCAAACTCTGGACAGCATTACAAACCGCGATGTTGGGCGGGATCTCTATCTGGATATGGACATGGTCGTCATTGGAGTTAACAATCACCAAATGGAGCGTAGGATGCTTAGTACAGACATCGGCAAAACTCTTTATCAATTCTGTTTTGACGTATTCCTTGAGATACTTGCGGCGGTACTTAGTTCCCCAGACTATATGATATTGGTGTTGATAGGTCGAATGACTTAGGCTTTGAATTCTCATGACTCCAGCTTGCCATATCCCTACGGGATCTGGCAAGAGCGGTAGCCATTCATCCCCGCACGCCGGATAAAGTGCCAAGCTCCGCCGGAAAATAAGCCTTACTACTTTGACCTCTGTGCGGGGTTTTCTTGGCTATTAAAAAACGGATTTTTTCAATCCGTTTTTTTTTGTTTTATTTATTGGTCCAAGAGAAATCAATATCTTTCTCCTGAAAACCAACGCCCAGACAATAGGGCAGACGCTCCAGAAAACCAAATTGATTTAAATTTTTGATATCACCGACAGTTTCAGCTCTTTCTAGCTTTGCTAAAGCCAGAAGTTCGGGGTCGGTCATTGTGGCTAAAACGACGGCAGCGTCAACACTTTTTAAACCAAAATATTGGCACAAAAAAGCATGAGCACGTTCAATGTCTTTCCCGTAACACAGGCGATCCGGTTCTTGGTCAAGACGGTGATAGACATTCTTATACATCCACTGTCGGCCTTCTTCAAAAATTTTGGCCGTGATAGAATCTACAAAAGAGACTCGACCGCTGGCAGCGCTTTCTTCGAAAAGCGCCTTGAGACAAGAAGTCAACTGAGCTCGTTGGTTGGTACCCAGACTCTGCAAGTCGGGAGGAAGTTGCGACAACTCAATATACTTCTGACGCACACAATCGTTGATGTCCGAAAAGAGATAGGCTAGTTTGTCGGAGTACATCACGACGGCATACTCCAGCGGGAAACCCTCCTCGGCCGTTAATTGACCGTCACCGCGAGAATGCTTGGTGATCCCCTCCAGAACTTCAAATGACAGATTCAGTCCATGACCTTGCCGTTCAATTTTTTGAATGACAATGGGGCCAAAAATTTCATGACGAAATTTACTGCCAACAATATTGGCAATCGTCTGCTCAAATAAATGTCCGAAAGGAGCATGACCCAAATCGTGGGCCAAAGCAATGGCTCTGGTTAAAGGAACATTTAATCCCAAGACCCGAGCGATGAGAGCGGCAATAGCGGTTACCTCCAAAGTGTGTGTCAAACGATTACGCACTAAGGGATTTTCAGCTATCGGCCAGACTTGAGTCTTGCGATCCAGGTTGCGGAAAGACTTAGAGAACAGAATGGCATACTCATCTTGGTAATAGGTATTAAAGCTCCAGAGATCGGCAAAGAGAGGGAGGTCTTCGTCAATCTGGAATTGACGACCGCGGGTTAGGCGGGGATCAAAAGCTTTAGAGGCTAAAGCATTTTGATATTTGGCAAATTCTTCCATGGCTGATTATTTTTTGAGGTTAATTTTCAAGTTACTGTTGCCTTAAATTTAAACCAAGAAGTCCTTTTTGTCAACAAAAAAAGCGCCTGAATTCCAGAAGCTTTTTTCTATCTTTTTTGGCTAATATTATTCTAAACAGCAATTAATAGCTTTCTTCACCAGACCGCCTAATTTACCCATAAAACCCTTCTTTTCGGTGTCATTTTTGTCTAAAGCCTCATCATCAATCTTCTTAATGTCGCCGGTATTAATCAGCTTCATATTCAGACCCCAGAAAAGTGAATAGAGGTTATAGGCTTTGGTAAATAAAGCGTAGGCATCTTCCTTGCGACCGCGACCCATTTCCTTGGTGCCAACCTCCATCAATCTCATCGAAGCGGCTAATAAATGTTTGGAAATACACCAGACCTCACCTTCATATTCTTTAATTAATTTCTGCATCAATTCTTTTCTCATCTCGCGCACATCCTTAATCATATCATAGTAGTCGGTGTTGTCGGTCTTGGCTCCGGAAAAAAAGAAATGCTCTTCAATGCTAATTAAATTCATCACCGCGATACTCAAATCTTGATCGGACGACAAATCTAATTTATTATCCTTCTTCATGTTATCCATCTTGTCGATGAAAGTCTGTAATTCTTTTTGATTAATATCCATATGAAACAAAAATTATTTTTTAGTAATGAAATAAAAAACTAAACTTAATACCAACAAAGCTCCGAGTGGCATCACCACTTTCTGGAAAGGGAAGTGAGCCCGACCATTATTTTTTTTCTTGAGAGATTGATACCAAAATCCCATAAAATAGAAGACCATACTGCCAATCATAGTTCCCAACAAAATTTTGTCGATATTCCATAAGCGATTAAAAGGATGACCAATAAAACCGGTGGTATAAAAAGGAATCAAAACCATGGCGTAATAAGCCAAATAGGTCAGAAAACTCATTCCTTTGAAATTGATTTTTTTCTTCTTTAACCAATCAATCGTCCAGGCGGAAATAGCCACTAACAAACCGCCAATCCATAAACTGGTAATAGTGTCATCAATACCTAGCCAACGCGAAAAACCCAAGCCCGCTCCGGCGGCTACGACACAAACCGGACAAAAAGCGGAGGCGGAATAGACCACTAAAAAGTTAGCGACGAGTAACCCGGAAAATATTTTAAGGTGTTTCATAATAATTATTGGGTGTTAAACTTGGTTTTGAAATAAGTGGTGACTTGTTCACCCACATAACACTGACTATCAGCCCACAAGAAAGGCACACCCACATTATTCTCAGGCAGAGAACAACGGCGAACGGCGTCCATCATCAAACTGGCATTAGCCTGATCTTTATAAACCTCTCGCTTTTCCATAGTCAGGCGCTCATTAATTTTGTTGTCGTCCATAAACTGCTCCAGAACCTTACAATGAGGACAGGTGTCACCATAGAAAAGAATGATTTTGTTGTCGAGCGGGCTAACCTTGGTTTCAGTATTGGCTCCCTTGGCACAACCGGCCAACAGCAGGGGCAATAGCAAAAATAACAATAAAAGTTTCTTGGTCATATTTTTACAATTAATTATCCTAGTTAATTCCTTTACAGTATACACATTATTCTATTTTTTCTCAACTTTGATTATTACTCCAAAAATGATAAACTGTAGCTATGCCTAAAACCCATCCCAAACTGATTATCATCGACGGTAATGCCATCATTCACCGCAGTTTTCATGCTCTGCCGCCGACCATGACCACCAAATCCGGCCAAGTGGTTAATGCCGTCTATGGCTTTACCACCTTTTTGATGAAGGCGCTCTCCGAACTAAAACCCGACTATATTGTGCTAACATTAGACAAAAAAGGTCCAACGTTCAGACACCTGGAATACCAAGAATATAAAGCCCAGCGAGTAAAAGCTCCCGATGAACTATATGACCAAATCCCGCTAGTCAAAAAAGTGGCCGAAGCTTTTGATATTCCCATTTACGATCTCTCCGGTTTTGAGGCCGATGATCTCATCGGCACCATTGCCCATCAGGTTAATTCAGACATTCATAAGATTATCATGACCGGTGATATGGATACCCTCCAATTAATCAACGACCACACCCAAGTCTATACCATGAGCCGGGGAATTGCTGACAGTGTTTTATATGGCGCTCCTGAAGTTCAAGAACGCTATGGCCTCAGACCCGATCAGATGATTGACTACAAGGCGCTTCGGGGCGATCCAAGCGACAACATCCCAGGAGTAAAAGGCATTGGTGAAAAAACCGCCTCCGAACTGCTCAATAATTTCCAAACCCTCGACAAAGTCTACGTTGCCGTGGACAAAAGTGATGACAAAATCAAACCCCGCATCATTGAATTACTAAAAGAACACAAAAAAGAGGCTTATCTTAGCCAAAAATTAGCAACAATTGAGCAAAAAGCCCCAATTAAGTTCAATTTGGAGAAAGCTCGTTGTCAGAAACTGGATAAAGCTAAAATTATTGCCCTCTTCAGCGAGCTGGAGTTTAAATCCTTAGTTCCAAGACTTGCCACTCTCGACACCTACTTATCCCCAGAGCCTAAGCAGGAGAATGGAGAGACCCTCAACCTCTTTACCATCTCCGACAAGTTTAGCCGGGATGCACGCGAGTTCAAATATCAAACGATTGATAGCGATGCGGACTTTCAAGCCTTCCTTAAACTGCTATCCCGACAAAAACTTTTTGTATTTGATACCGAAACTGATTCACTCGATCCTTTCAGCGCTACTCTCCTGGGAATTTCTTTTTCTTGGCAAGAGGGTGAAGCCTATTATCTAAACATCAACCAAAAAAATAATTCTTGGCTGAAAGAATTGTCGCCCATCATGGCGGATGAGAAGATAAAAAAGTGCGGCCACAATATAAAATTTGATACCCGCATCCTGAATCACCAAGGACTGACCGTCTGCGGTATTTTTTTCGACACCATGATCGCCTCCTATCTCCTCAATCCGGAAAATCGACAGCACAATTTAGACGCCATTACTTTTGCTGAGTTCGGTTTTGAAAAAATAAATCATCGCGACCTGCTCGGAGAAAAATTTACCGCTAAAGATTTCGCCGCCGTGCCTCTCGCCAAGATGTCGACCTACTCTTGTGAGGACGCCGACTTTACTTTCAGGTTGGTAAAAGTGTTGGAGAAAAAATTACGCGCCGAAAAACTCTGGGACCTCTTTCAAAATATTGAAATGCCTCTCGTTCCGGTTTTGGCGCGACTGGAAGATGCCGGAATTTTGCTCGACACTAAAATATTACGTGCCATGGCGAAAGAATTGAAAGCGGAAATTATTAAACTGGAAAATAAAATTCATAAACTGGCCGGCGTCGATTTCAATATCAAATCCACCAAACAATTAAAAGAAGTTTTATTTGAGAAATTAAACATTGACACCAAGGGCATCAAGAAAACTAAAACCGGATTATCAACTGCGGCCGAGCAATTAGAAAAGTTAAAAGAAGCGCATCCCATTATTCCGCTCCTCCTCAGCTACCGCGAGCTCAGCAAGCTCCAAAGTACCTATGCGGAGGCCCTGCCGGAGCTCATTAACCGAGAGACTAAACGCCTGTACACAAATTTTAATCAAACTATTACTGCCACCGGACGACTATCATCAAACGAGCCAAATCTGCAGAATATCCCCACCAAAACCGCTCTGGGTAAAAAGATCCGAGAGGCTTTTGTGGCCGCTCCTGGGAACATTTTAGTCAGTCTCGACTACTCGCAAATTGAACTGCGACTGGTAGCCGAAATGTCCGGCGATAAACGAATGATTCAAGCTTTCCAGAACCACGAAGACATTCACCGCCTCACTGCCGCCGCCATTAATGAAGTAAAACTGGAGGAAGTAACGACAGAAATGAGACGTGAAGCCAAGGCTGTGAACTTCGGTGTCATCTATGGCCAGGGTCCGCACGGACTCAGCCAAGGCGCCGGCATTCCTTATGCTCAAGCGCAAGCATTTATCGCCAAATATTTTGCCACTTACTCCGGTATCAAAAAATATATCGCCACTAATTTAGAATTTGCGCGACAACATGGTTATGTGGAAACTCTTTTAGGTCGCCGCCGCAACTTACCGGAAATAAATTCCAGTATGATTATAGTTCAGAAAAGCGCCGAGCGCATGGCCATTAATATGCCCTTCCAAGGAACGGCCGCTGATATGATTAAGTTGGCGATGATCAAGATTGATAGACTGATTGAGAATGAGCCGGACATCAAGATGATTTTGCAAGTTCACGATGAATTGATTTTTGAAATTAAAAAAGACCGAGTAGAAAAATACATCGGACCGATTAAGGATATTATGGAAAATATTATTGCTCTCCAAGTTCCGATTGTCGTCGACGTGAAGTCCGGATTGAATTGGGGAGAGATGAAATAAAAAAAGATGGTTGTTCATTAATTGAAAACCATCTTTAAGCTCTTTCGATTCCCAGGAACCACATCAGAAAACAAATTAGGATATGGGTGAGAGTGTAAAACGCTAACAGAATTACACTGGCCATAAAACCATAGAGGAATGAAGTACCGGCCCAAGAGAAATAAGCCATCGCCGCCGTTAAAGCTACTAGCAAGGAGTAACCGGAATAATCCAAATTAGAGTAGGGGAACTTGAAGCTATCATTAATATTTAACAGATAGCGCATCAGGTTTAACCACATCGTCAGAAAAAGAATATTCCACCAACCCGAGAGCGAGTATTTCAAACCGAAATCATCAAAACTGATTGTTATCCAATCACTAAAAACATGAACTGTCAGTTTAGGTAAGTCCGCTTCCGTCATTAACCCCAATCCCCCATTAATAAAATAGAGGATGACGTATAATAGAGCGACGGAAATAAGCAGACCAGAGAACTTAATGAATTCCTTCCAAATGGTAACAAATACAAATTTCCTAAGGTTTTTCCTCTGATTCTTAGTCATCCAACCCCATTTTATTAAAATAGGCGATAACCAGAACAAAAAGAGCAATAAAACGAATAAAACGCTACCTGATAACATACAAGCCTCCTTTCCGGTTGTGAGATTTTAAAGGACTATTAGATCCAAGTATTATAACACCAATTAATCATAAAATTTTAAATATGTCAATGAGCATTAAAAAACAATTAGCCGGTAAAAAAATCGCTATTTTAGGGCTAGGAATTGAAAATCAGGCCCTCCTGAAATACCTCCTAAAACAGAAAATTAACAACTCCATTACCATCTGCGATTCCCGCTCCGTCAAGGAGCTGGGCGAGAGATATCATGACTTCCAAAAATATCCCCAGATCAACTGGCGCCTCAAAGCCAAGTTCAACCAAAAGCTCTATGGCTTTGATTTACTCTTCCGTTCTCCCGGTTGGCCTATTGCCTGTCCGGGCATTCAAGAGGCGCTCAAACATGAAGTGGAGTTAAGTAGCGCCATGAATTTATTTTTTGCTCTCTGCCCCAGTAAAAATATTATTGGTGTTTCCGGCACGAAGGGTAAGGGCACTACCTCCAGTTTAATCTATCACATTTTGCAAGCTGCCAAAAAACGTGTTTGGTTGGGTGGAAACATTGGCATCGCTCCCTTTAATTTTATCACTAAAATAAAATCAGGCGACTGGGTGGTTTTGGAACTGTCCAGCTTCCAATTGGAAGATTTGAAATTCAGCCCTAAGTATTCGGTCATCACCAACATCTACCAAGAACATTTGGCTCCGGCCGATCCTCTCAACCCTAACTATCACAAAACTTTCCGGTCCTACATCTTGGCTAAGTTAAATCTGGCATACTATCAAACTAAAAATGATTATTTGTTCTTGAATAAAAAATTCCAAAAGATATTTATCAAGTACCGCGGAAAAATCGGTCCGGCTAAAAAAGTTTTTTTCTCCGATTCGAAGCTACCTAGCCGCTTAGTTGGAAATTATAATCAAGAAAATATCGGCGCCGCTCTGGCTCTCGCTCGGACTTTAAAAATTTCTCCGGCAATAATCAAGAAGGCCGTCGCCAGTTTTCAAGGGCTGGAGCACCGCCTGGAGTTTGTCGTCAAAAAAGATGGCCTGACCTACTACGACAATAGTTTTGCCACGACTCCGGAGAGCACCATCATGGATTTGCAATCTTTCTCCGAGCCGATTATATTATTGGCAGGCGGAGCTGACAAAGGCGCCAACTTCAAGCCCCTGGCTCAAGCCATCAAAAAAAAGGTAAAGAAAGTTATTTTTCTCGATGGCACCGGCACCAAGAGGATTCGAAACGAATTAGTTAAGTTAAAATACGGTTCCAAAAACATGACGCTAGTTAAAAGCATGGCTGAGGCCATTGCAGAGGCTAGATCATCGGCCCAAAAAGGTGATATTATTCTACTCTCCACGGCCTGTGCCAGCTTTGGTCTGTTTAAAAATTACAAAGAAAGAGGTAACCTATTTAAATACTATGCCCAGCAATAAAAACATCATCGGAGTCTTTGATTCCGGCTTAGGCGGACTAAGCGTTTTTAAGCATTTCCTGAAGAAAATGCCCCAATTTAACTATCTCTACCTCGGTGATAATGCCCGCGTCCCCTATGGCAACAAGTCGCGGGAGATTATCTATGAATATACCAAGGAGGCTGTCGACTTTTTGTTTACACATGGCGCCGACCTCATTATCATCGCTTGCAACACCGCCTCAGCTGAAGCTTTGCGTCGCATTCAACAAGAATATTTGCCCAAAAAATATCCCGGCAAGAAAGTCTTAGGAGTTATTCGCCCTCTGGCGGAAGCGGCCGGAAAAAATCTAAAATCCAAGAAGGTTGGCGTCATTGGGACTAAGGCCACTATCGGTTCCGGCGTTTACGAAACCGAAATCAAAAAAATAAATCCCCAACTTCAAGTCTATCAACTCAGCACACCATTACTGGTACCGCTAATCGAAGAGGGCTGGGCGCACAAACCGGAAACTAAAAAAATTCTAGAGAGCTATCTAAAGCCACTAAAACAAAAAAAGATTGAGACTCTGATCCTAGGTTGCACCCACTACCCTTTCCTATTAAAAGAAGCGCGAGAAATTATGGGCCGTGGCTACTCCATTCCCAACACCGGTGAGATTATCGCTCAGAGCTTGAAAGACTATCTGATGCGTCATCCGGAATTAAATATCAAAGCCGACAAAAAACCGAGCGTCAAGTTTTATACCACCGATGATATTAAAAAGTTTAAAGACTTGGGTGAAAAATTCCTAGGACAAAAAATGACTCACATTGAAAAAATAGTTTTGTAGTATGATTATCTTTTTCTACGGCGACAATAATTTCAAGGCCAAACAAAAAATTGGCGAACTCCAGAAAAAGTTCTTTCAGGAAGTGGATCCGAATGAGCATAGTTTCAACGTGCTCGATGGCGCTACAGCCGATTTGGGAGAAATTAGTCAGACCATTAACACCGGTTCGCTCTTCACCAAAAAAAGATTGACTCTTATTGAAAATATTTTTAGCAACAAGAAAACCACTTTTCTGGAAGAGTTCTCCGACTATCTGCAAAATAACAATGTGGCTAAGGGTGATGACGTTTTAGTCATCTATGAGCCGAAGATCAAAAGCCAAAGAGGCAAGATAGTAAAAAGCAGTCCCGGTGGCGACAGGGATAATCCGCTCAGTGTCAAAGAAAAAAAGTTATTTGATTTTTTGAGCCAACAAGAATTTGTCCAAGAGTTTAAACCTCTGACCCCGGCCGAGCTTAGCGCCTGGATTAAGTCTGAAATTACCAAGAAAGGCGGTTCTATTAAACCCAGCGCCATCAACGAATTAATCCGATACAGCAATAATGACCTATGGCAACTAAATAATGAGATTGATAAATTGATTAGCTACAAAAAAGTGGGCGATATTTCGGCCGAAATTGACAATATTGATGTGGAACAAATCTGCTCCAAGGCGGTGGAGGACAACATTTTTGCCCTGACCGACGCTTTAGGTAATAAAAATAAGGCTTTAGCCCTCAAAACCCTGGAAGACCAATATCATTTGGACACGGCCGATGAATACCTCTTGGCTATGTTGCTGCGTCAATTTAAAATTATTCTGCAATTAAAAGTAATGATCGACAGTGGCGAAAACACCACTAAAATCGGGCCCTTTTTAGGACTACACCCTTATGTCGCTCAAAAAAGTGCCACTCAAGCCAAATATTTCAGTTTAACCCAATTAAAGGAGATTATCAGTGATTTAACTCACCTGGATTACCTCAATAAAACCGGCCAAACTGATTTCAAAACCGGCCTGAATCTCCTCATCGCGAAGATCCAATAATGGACCCTAAAACTATTGCTTTTTTATTTCGATTATTATATATTATTTAAGAGCTCTAGGGCTCTCCTATTTTTTTTGTCAGCTACGGGCAATTAGCTCAGTTGGTTAGAGCGCAACACTGATAATGTTGAGGTCGGAGGTTCGAATCCTCCATTGCCCACTTTTATTATCGCGGGGTAGAGCAGTTGGCAGCTCGTCGGGCCCATAACCCGAAGGTCGTCGGTTCGAATCCGACCCCCGCAACATCGTCGGCCTCGGTAGCTCAGTGGTAGAGCAAAGGATTGAAAATCCTTGTGTCGTCAGTTCAATTCTGACCCGGGGCACAAATAACCCATTAACTATGGGTTTAATTTTTACGGGGTGTGGCCCAGTTGGTAAGGCGTCTGGTTTGGGACCAGAAGATCGTGGGTTCGAGTCCCGCCACCCCGACAGAAAAATTATCTCTAATAAAAGACAAAAAACTTGATTTTTTCTTTTCATTATGTTATTATTTTTTCACCATTAATTAATCATTTATATCTAATATGCCTAATAAACAATCGGCTAAAAAAGAATTACGCAAGACCGTCAAAAGAAACAAAATCAACAATCAGATTAAATCCAACACCAAGAAATTAATCAAAGATACTTTGAAGAATATTGAATCCAAGGAAATCAAGGTAAAGGAAACCATCAACAAGACTATTCAAGCTATCGACAAGATGGTCAAGAAGGGTATTATCAAACCGAACACCGCTTCCCGCAAGAAATCCCAATTACAAAAGAAAGCTAATCAAGTTAAATAATTAATAATATTGCCCATTCTTGGATATGGTTTAGACCATACCTCGGATTGGGGATGACAAGTCTATGTTAGACAAGAAAAACAAAGAGAAGTTAATTAAAAAGTTTCGCACCCATGACAACGATACCGGCTCCCCGCAAGTGCAAATCGCTATCTTGACCGCCGAAATCGAACAATTGTCCGAACATTTGAAAGCTCACAAACACGACTATTCTTCCCGTCGCGGTTTACTCAAAAAAGTAGCCGAGAGACGTCGCCTGTTAAAATACTTGCAGAAAGAAGACGCCAAAGCTTTTGGTGAATTAGCCGGAAAACTGAAATTGAAGATCGCTCAAAAATTACAAGAAGAGGAAGAAGAGAAAGCTCAGAAAGAAAAGAAGTTTGACGAAGTTTTGGGTGAAGAAGAACCGGAAGAAGAAGTTGAAGAAAAATAATTTTTTATGATAAAACATCGCGAACAAAGAGTCGGCGTCCTAGTAGATGTTTCCAACATGTACCATAGCGCCAAGAATTTATACGGCAAGAAAGTAAACTTTCGCGAAATCTTGAGTCAGGCTGTCGCTTCCCGCAAGCTCATCCGCGCCACCGCTTATGTTATTAAGACCGAAAACAAAGATGAAATGGCCTTTTTTGAGGCTTTGAGCCAACAGGGCTTTGAAGTCAAAATGAAGGACCTCCAAGTCTTTGCTGGCGGCGCTAAGAAGGGTGATTGGGATGTCGGCATCACGATTGATGCCATTAAGCTGGGCGACAAACTGGATGTCATTATTCTAGTTTCCGGTGATGGTGATTACCTCCCGGTTGTTTCCTACTTACAGAATAACAAAGGCTGTCTCGTCGAAGTTATGGCCTTCCGCAAAACTACCTCCTCTCGCTTGGTGGAAGAATCTGATGACTTCACTGATCTGGGCGCCAGCAAGAAATTCTTAATCTAAAAGATATATAAAAAGACTCGGTTTGTTCCGAGTCTTTTTTGTTTGAAGAAATAAAAAAGCACCTATTTAAGATGCTTTTATAAAAACCAAGTCTGCTTTCCTACAGAGCCAGTAATGATAGCCGGGCATGGTATCAATAAACGAAATTTTTATATCATTATCCAGTCTTTTATTGTTTGATTCGATAGTCAGATAACAATCTTTGTAAATTGGGCCATCTTGCATTGAACCAATAATTCTAAAAGGTATATTAACGGGCTTCATGGCTAAAGTGACTGCAAACTCGTCCGGACAGCCTTGCGACTGTAAAAGAAGTTCAAAAATAACTTCTGCTGGACACAGACTTAAGCCCATCGATTCAGCCCTAGAATAAACTTCTTCGCTGGAACAATGACTAACACCACCAGTATCAACCCCCAACTCGACCGGTTTAATCTTAACCAAATCAATCCTGGTTAATGGTTGTTTAATAAAACTTTTTTTCAAGACGGCTACCGCTATCTCATGCAAATAAAAACCTTTTAGTGCCAGAGGAAAATTTAAGGCAAACGCCTTATTGATTAAATCATCCTCCGAATTATAACCGCCAATTTCAATAGTTTTCCAAATTTTCATCATGACAATTCCTCCTATTTTGTTGTTAATGTAATAAAAAATAGTACCATAGGGTATTATTTCTGTCAACTTTTCACCAAAATCAGGCCCTAAATCGGCCTATTTACAAATGATAATAAATATTATAAGCTAAGAGTGTTTTTGCAGGCTATTTTCTGCTTAAAACAACTTAATAATCAAGCTTTGACCGACAGATACATAGCACTGTTAGAGAGCATCTACAGTCTTATAATCTGGCGGCCAAGCACTATCAATTTATGAACAACAAAGAAACTGTTGTCTCCTGTGATTGGTTGGGCCGCACCCTCACCATCAAAACAGGCAAACTGGCTAAGCAGGCCGATGCGGCTGTCTTAGTTCAATATGGCGAAACCGTCCTCATGGCGACCGTCGTTGAAGCTCGCAAAGAACGAGATGGCGTTGATTTTTTCCCACTCATGGTGGAGTTCGAAGAAAAATTATATTCCGCCGGCGTCATCAAAGGCTCTCAATGGGTCAAGCGTGAAGGTCGTCCGACCGATCAAGCTATTCTAACCGGTCGTATGATTGACCGCGCTATCCGACCGCTCTTTGACGAAGGCTCCAAGAAAGATGTCCAAGTAATTATTTCCGTGCTGTCATTCGACGGTGAAAATGATTATGACGTTTTGGGTTTGATTGCCGCCTCTTCAGTCCTCGCTATCTCCGGCGTCAAATGGAACGGACCAATTGGTGGCGTTCGTGTCGCCTTAGTAGACAACAAATTTGTCTTTAACCCTACCTACGTAGAACAAGCTTTGAGCTCGCTGGACTTAATGGTAGCTGGCACCGATCAAAAGGTAATCATGTTAGAAGCTGGAGCTAATGAAGTTCCGGAGAATTTAGTCTTTGACGCTATCATGGCCGGACAAAAAGAAATGCAACCGGCTATCAGCTTAATCAAAGAACTGACTAAACAAGTAGCTGCTCCACAAAAAGAAGAGACCAAAAAATTAATTACTGAGGATGAAGCTAAGGCCAAAGAAGAAAAGGCTAAGCTGTTGGAGGTCGGAGAAAAATGGTTGAGCGAAAATATCAAAAAATATTTATTCGACAAAGTATATTACACCAAGGGCGAACGCAAAGGTGCGGTTCGGGCCATCAAAGAAAATTTAGATGAATATCTTTTTGCCCAAGGCATCGACAAGGCCAACCGCGAATCCATTATCAAGAAAGCGGTAGAAGAAATGATTGATGCTGAAGTGACTCGCGCTATCTTAGAAGAAAAACGCCGTGTTGATGGCCGAAACCTTAATGAAATCCGCGATTTATCAGCCGAAATTGGTCTTTTGCCTCGCACTCACGGTACCGGTCTTTTCTCTCGCGGTGAGACTCAAGTCATGTCAGTCGTCACTTTAGGCGCTCCCGGGCTGGAACAAAGTTTAGAAGGCATCGAAGGCAAGAGCAAAAAACGTTACATGCATCATTATAATTTTCCACCATACAGCGTGGGTGAAGCTTCACCACTGCGCGGTACCGGTCGACGTGAAGTCGGTCATGGTGCTTTAGCCGAAAAAGCTTTAGTCCCAGTCTTACCGGCTCAAGATGTTTTCGCTTACACCATTCGAGTAGTGAGTGAAACTTTGGGATCGAATGGATCGTCTTCAATGGCTTCCACTTGCGGTTCAACTTTGTCACTGATGGATGCCGGTGTACCAATTAAAAAACATGTCGCCGGTATTGCTATGGGCCTCGCCTCCAACTCCGATATGAGTAAATGGGAAGTGTTAACCGACATTCAAGATTTAGAAGATGGTAATGGTGGTATGGATTTCAAAATTACCGGAACTGATACCGGTCTGACCGCTATTCAATTAGATACTAAGACTACCGGACTGAGCGAAGAGATTATCAAAAAAACTTTGACTCAAGGTCGTGAAGCCTTAAATCAAATTTTAGGAGTTTTGCAAAACGCTATTCCCGCTCCTCGAGCTGAACTGTCCAAATATGCTCCAAGAATTATTTCCTTCAAAATTGACCCAGCTAAAATCGGCGCCGTTATCGGTACCGGTGGCAAGACTATCAACAAAATTATTGATGACTTTGAAGTTTCCATTGACATTGAAGATGATGGTCAGGTAAATATCTGCGGTGTTGACGCGGAAAAATGTTTGGCTGCTGAGAAAGCCGTCAAAGATATTATTCGCGAATTTGAAGTTGGCGAAGTCTTCACCGGCAAAATTGTCCGCATCATGGACTTCGGCGCTTTCTTGGAATTAGGTGGTGGTAATGATGGTCTGATTCGCGTCAGTGAAATGGCCCCTTACTTCATCGGCTCCCCTAATGACTTCCTGTCTGTGGGCGACGTGGTGACTGCCAAAATCAAGGAAATTGATGACCAGGGTCGAGTTAATCTGACCATGAAGGGCTTAGAAGAAAATATGCCTCTTTGGAAGGATGAAAAGGGTAAATCGGCCGGTGGCCGACCAATGGGTGGCGGTTTTAACAACCGTCCGGGCGGAAATCGTCCCGGTGGCAGCGGTTTCGGCGGACCACGCCGACCCCGTTTCTAAAAGCTCTTGACTTTTAGGGCCTATTAAGCTAATATTTTTCTATAAAATTAACGAATAAACAACCATTATGTTAACTATCAGACTATCTCAAGTCGGAAAAAAGAACAAAAAAATGTTCCGGTTGATTGTTTCCGAGAAGACTAAGGATCCATTTGGTGACTTCTTAGAAATCTTGGGTTCATATAATCCCCATTCCAAGGACTTGCAAGTAAAAGCCGACCGAGTAAAACACTGGATTGAAAATGGCGCGGAATTATCCCCAACCGTTAACAATTTATTGATTGAAAAGAAGCTGATTACCGGTAAAAAAGTAACCAGCTCCAGCATTAGTAAGGTTCGTGGTGAAAAGATGAACAAAAAGCAAGAAGAGACTAAAAAAGCTGCTGCTGATAAAGCTGCTAAAGAGGCTGCCGCCAAGGAAGCCGAGCTTGCCGCTCCAGCTCCAGAAGTAGTTGAAGAAACTACCGAAAAAGCTGAAGAAACCACCGAAAACGTTGCAGCGTAAATTGACAATTTTCGGCTCTCTGCTATACTTAGTATTATAAATTGTCTGTTAGAACAGGCAAACGTAATTAATAATTTTTTGACAAACTTTGAAAGATCTCCGATCCGTCAAATTTGTTAGAGAAAGAATCGTATGAAGGACAAGGAATTTTTAGAAATGATTGTAAAAAACATCGTTTCCAGCCCGGACGCTGTTGTGGTTGATAGAACCGTAGATGAAATGGGCGTTCTTTTGACTTTAAAAATCGATCCAGCTGACATGGGTTATGTCATCGGTCGTCGTGGTCAAACAGCACAAGCTATTCGCACCTTATTAAAGATCGTTGGTGCTAAGAATAACTCTCGTGTGAACTTAAAGATCTATGATCCAAATGGCGGTGCTAAACCAAGCAGCATGCCAAGAAGAGACGATAGAGCAGACATCGATACTTCTGCCGTTGATGACTTAAAAATCTAGTTTTCAAAATCATCACATAAATAAAAAACCACAGCTGATTTAACTGTGGTTTTTTATTTAATAATCTTATGAACTTCAAAATCATTACTATCTTCCCCAAAATTTTTGACTCTTATTTCTCCGAGAGCATTATTAAAAGAGCCCAAAAACAGGGGATTATTAGCATTTCCAGCCAAGACCTGAGAGAATTTACCTCTGATCGTCACCGGACTGTCGACGACACTCCCTACGGCGGCGGGGCTGGTATGCTGATGAAAATCGAGCCGCTCTACCAAGCCGTTAAAAAGCTGACTAAGAAAAAAAATTCCAAAAGAAAAATCGTGCTCCTCTCCGCTCAGGGACAGAAATGGACTCAGCAGTTAGCTCAAAAATATTCTAAACTGGATGAAGTAATTTTTATCTGCGGTCGCTATGAAGGCGTGGACGAGAGAATCAAAAACTTCATTGACGAAGAAATTTCTATCGGCGACTATGTCCTAACCGGTGGCGAGTTAGGGGCGATGGTAATGATTGACTCCATCACTCGGCTCTTGCCCGGTTCTCTGGGAAACGAGGCTAGCTCACAAGATGAATCTCACTCTCAGATAGGAGTTCTGGAATGCCCCCAATACACCAAACCGGAAAAGTTTAAGGTCAAAGGAAAAAGCTATGAAGTTCCGGACATTCTACTCTCCGGTAATCACCAAAAGATTAAGGAATGGCGCCAAAAACATCAGAAAAACACCCTTAAATAGGGTGTTTTTTTATACACTATTGACAAATTAACAGACATATGCTATTATAGTTAGATTAAAAAGGTCCATTTGGAAGGTACCCATTTTCTTAGACACATTGTCCATGGGTCAATTGATATTGCCGGCTGTACATTACAGGCGGCATTTTTAATTTAGTATGTATTCTGGTGTTATTATAGGCATGAATTA